>Ga0207419_1001035_pt1 | contig 22364 bp, 15 predicted proteins | sample ElkSloMetagenome_4_FD_184723 | JGI IMG/M metagenome (GOLD analysis project Ga0207419, IMG submission 184723) | Hot spring microbial communities from Elkhorn Slough, Monterey Bay, USA - MD2A (version 2) | ecosystem: Environmental > Aquatic > Marine > Intertidal zone > Estuary: Microbial mat ... | reverse complement strand
GTTTCTCCAATACCCACTTGTAAAGCCTGGGTAACTTGTCCGTCTACCGGAGAGGTAATGTAATAGAATGACTGCCTCACTTGGTAGTTACTGAGCATATTCTTGAGCTTGTTCACTTCTGTTTCGGTGTCGAAACGGGCGGATTGCGCAGAGAAGAGTTCAGAGCGTGCTTTGGAAATCTCATCCTGAAACTTTGCGTCCATGGCATTGATCTCTACTCGCGCATTGATTACTTCGTTTTCACTACTAAGCACTTTGTTTTGGGCAGAGATGAGTTTGGCGTTAGCCTCCTGCATCTTGTTCTTTCGATTTTCTGTATCGGTTAAAGATTTCAGGCCTTGATCATACAGCTCTTCGATTCGATCATACTGCTTTTTGGCAATTTCGTAGTTGATCAAAGCGGCATTGTAGTCCATGCTATCGCTGGTAAATTTGAATTTAGCCTGCTTTAATTTGTTCCGATTTTGCTGCATCTTCAAGCGACGATTGTCTCTTTTTACCGCGATCTGCCTCTCTAAGGCCTTGATCTTTTCGTCATATGAAAGCACAGAAGATTCTTTGGCCTCAAGCTGCGCTCTTGTTCGCTCGATAAGGTCAGGATCAAAATAAGCGTCCTTGATCTCGGTTATGTAAACGATAGTGTCGCCAGCTTTTACAAAATCCCCTTCAGCAACGTACCATTTGTTTATTCGTCCGGCGATCACAGAAGGGATCATCTGCGGCCTTTGATCAGGATCCAGGGTGGTAATGAATCCATCTCCCCTGATATTCTGTGTCCAGGGTAGAAACATGAATACCAGGCCAACCACAAAGAAAACGGTCATCAGCTTCTTGAATACCTGTCCGGAGGTAAGCGAATCTACATGTCTCAGCGATCCATAAGCGTTGGAGTCAACGGCATTGGTAAGACTTTCTCGACTTATATTCAGCATGATTACTTCTTATTCGTGTTAAGGTGTTCTTGATATTCCGCATAGCTCCCCATAAAATGAAGCTCTCCTTCTTTCAATTCCATTATTTTGTCAGATCTTGAAATGATCTGTTCATCTTTAGTGGCAATAACGGTTGTCCATTTATTGCTTCGGTCGGCCAAATATGCAATGATCTCGCTTTTCTGCTTCTTGTCGATAGCATCTATATTTTCTTCGATTACCAGCAATTTCGGACGATTGAGAATGGCTCTGGCCAGTAAAAGTTTTTGCACCGTACTTTCGGCCAAGCCAATTCCTTGAGGATATAATAAGGTGTCAAAGCCCTTTGGCAGCTGATTGATGTAATCGATCAAGTGCATATTCTTTACGACCTCTCGTATTCTGTCCATGCCAATATCCTTGCCCATGGTGAGGTTCTCATATACAGAACCTAAAAACAGATCTTCTTGTGAAAGATAATCGCCAATGGCTGAACGAAGGGATTCGGGCTTAAAACTTTCCTTGTTGATCTCATCAAAGATGATTTGCCCTTTATCAATTGAATATAGGCCGCCCAATACCCGCATAAGCGTGCTTTTTCCTGCACCGGCTTCCCCGACCAAAGCAACAAATTCACCTCGGTTCACTTTGAAGGAGAGGTTTTTCAATTCCGGAGATTCTCCGTCAGGATAAGTGAAGCTAAGGTCAGTCACCTCAATCTCCATTCCTTCCGATCCACATTCCACTTCAATATCTAGTCCCTTTTGGTTTTCGATCTCAAGGTCGGTAACCTGGCCAACCTTCTCTAATCCCGTAAGTACATCATATATCGTCTCCAAGCTCTTGATCAGGCTTTCCACTGAACTCATGATCAATAGGATGATGATCTCTGCGGCCACGAACTGTCCGATGTTCATCAGTTGCTCCATAACCAAGATTCCACCTATAGCCAAAAGGCCAATGGTAATAAGTACCTTAAAGCCGATCATTAGCGAGAATTGTCGGATCAAGATCTTAAAGTGACTTTCTCGAGCTTCTAAATAATTGTTTACGTTTTCATCGGTTCGCTTCAAGGGAAGATTCGTTTTCCCGCTTAGTTTAAAAGTGGTATTGGTTCTGGCCAACTCTTCCAACCAGTGCGCTGTCTTATACTTGTTCTTGGATTCTACTAAACTGGTTTCAAGTCCGCGCCTGGCCGTTAATCTGAAGATCAAATAAAGCAGCAGGATCAGTAGGAAACTGAATAGGATAAAGAATGGATGGTAAAAGGAGAGCAAAGTCAATCCAAAAGCGATCTGTAAAGCAGCAGCGGTAAAGTCGATCAGGATCTTTGTGAGTCCTTTTTGAATGTTGATGATATCAAAAAAGCGGTTCATTAACTCGGGAGCGTAAAGCTTACTGAGTTGATCCATGCGGATCCGAGGCACTCGATAGGCAAATTCGAAGGCCGCTCTGGCAAAGATTTTTTGTTGTAGGTTCTCCACGATTCTCAGCTGATAGATCTGAAGCAGGCCGGTTAGTGCAATACCGCCTGATACTAAGGCTACCAAGATTACCCAAGAAGTGCTAAATCTGCCTCCCTGGATCAAGTTGATAATGGCTTGGATCCCGAGCGGCATGCTCAGGTTTACCAAACCACGGAACACAGCATAGGTATAGACGTTCTTGATCTCTGTCGAATCTGGCTTAAGCATTTTCCAGAACCGCTCTAGAGGAGATAATTTCATTTGATTCAGTAGATCCATGCTTTTTCTTTAAGGCTCTAAGGCTTTGAAAATAATTTCTTTGTAAAACTCGTATATATAATTTTTATCCTTCTTTACATCGGTAAGTCTTGGGATGTGTTTCCCAAAAAAGCGTTGCAAATGTGCTCCTTCGATGGCGGTAGATACAAGCATGTGTGGATATCTATAACTTGGGTTGATTTCCAAAATTATTGAACTGATCTTACTTACAAACTCTTTATAGGGAAAGAAGGCTCCATCCTTATTGACTTCATCAACTTCTCTATTCAAATAGACCTTCAAAGACTCATCATTCACGATCTGACTCACTTTAGCCAAATTAAAGTGTTGGAAATAGGTCTCTTCATCTACTGCTTCCGTGATCAGGCAAATCGCCCTTTCTAATCTTTTTCTAGGGTCTTGGATGTTGGTGGTGCGAAAAGCCAACTGGTACTCCATGAACGACCAATACCAGGCATTCAAATAGATCAAGACTTTGTGTTTGCTTTCAAAATAGCGGTAGATCGAGGCTTCCGTGCTGCCAATGTGCACAGATAGCTTCCTGAAGGTGAACTGGTCGAAGCCGATCTCATTGATCAGGTCGATGCTTCCGCCAATAATCCGCTTCCCAAGATCACTGCTTTCAGGGTCTTTGAGAAACATTTTATTGTTCAGTTGGATGTGAATAGATGATAATAGATCAAGCATAAACAATGTCTCTTATTGCAAATATAGTAGTAATACTATTATTCGTGAGTTAAAAACTATTAAATACTACTTTTGTTTGCGTGAATGAGGTTGATGACTACATTTTATCTCAATCGAAAGGAATACGAGAGATCCTGATCCATTTGCATGACCTATTGATCCATCGGTATGGCCTAAGTCCTAAAATGCGCTATGGAATTCCTTTCTACGATGGCAATAAATGGCTGTGTTACCTCAATCCTCGTCAGGATGAGAAGGTCGACTTGACCTTTCTGAAGGGTAAGGAATTAAAAGGGTTCAACGGGATTCTTGAATCTCGGGATCGAAAAATGGTAAAATCACTGCTGATCGATTCACTAGCCACTATCGATGAAAAACAACTGGAAGGAATCATGCAAGCAGCCTTGGCGCTTGATCGAGCTTAAGCTTTTAAAAAAGGAACGCAATTATGGGGCATAAATGATTTTTTCATGAATCAATTCAGCATTTTTAAAATAGAGTGTAAGTAGGTAAGTCCCCGCTGCTAATCCACTAAAATCTAGCTGATCTAAATTTTCCTGTTTCTCTTTCAGCAACCTGCCTTGAGTCGAGTATAGCTGGATTTTGCTTAGCTGATCATCATCTTGATTCAGATTTATTTTTAGCCTGTTTTTTACCGGATTCGGAAAGAGCTGAAAACTCTTTTCCTTTTTATTTGCTGGCGCCCCCACTGTTGCAGGGGAAAAACGATAGATCATCCCGTTGGGAATATCACCTTGCAAATAAAGTAAAGTCGCGCTGGGAAACCTGCTCTGCAAGCTGGGAGAGTGGGGCGTGCCCGACAAGCAATAGTAATTTGTGGTGTATACCCCATTGACGAGGTCCACATTAGGGGCCAGCAAGATGTCGGTACCTTGATATCCACTGTAGGACAACTGTGGCGAGCCAATATGGCTTGGTCCATAATGCATTTCAATGACATTTGAGCTTTCATAGATCCAAAGCTGAAAGTTCACCGAATCTACTGCATTAGTGCCATTGACCGACAGATCATTGTAAAAACCGGCATTCTTCCATTCGATCTTCAAGATCCGGTTGCTGGGGTTTCCTGAAAGCTGGTAAGCTATCGGGCTCAATGATCCCGTCTGATTTGGCCCTCTACTAAAATTATAGCCCCTATCGATCAGGTCTGCACCAAAGGGCGATAGGAAACTTGCAATGCTTTGTGCATTGATACGCATCATCAAAGAGGCGCCAAAACCATAGGCGATATATACGGTATCTGTTATGGCACCGAAATAATTAAAGTTGAAGCCGATTGGGATGGTGAAAAACGGATCATCCCAGCTTAACTGGTTGTTTAAACTTATGGGGTTGGTAAGGTATTGATAGCTGGCGCTGCCTTGGCTAAAATTGTAGGGTTGGGCCTCGGTATTCAGACTGAGAATACTCGACAGGCACAAGCTTATAAGGTACTTTTTCATTTGCTTAGATTTTAAATTACTATCTAAGTTCAAATGAATTTAGCGCCCTGTCAATATTTGGAAATCAAAAAGATTGTGGTAACTTAATAAAGCGCAGGGTATTGATCCGGCTTCGTATCTCGCATCATTTGATACGCCTTTTCAACAATATCGTCGAGACTGGGCTTTGAAAAATAATCTCCATCAGTGCCGTAGGCCGGCCGATGATCCTTGGCGGTCAAGGTGGCGGGCTCTACATCCAGGTGGTAATATCCTTTTTGGACTTCTAACACTTGTTGAAGAATAAATGCAGAAGCCGCTCCGCTCACGTCTTCGTCAATGATCAAAAGTTTGTTGGTTTTCTTTAGCGATTCAACGATACGATGGTGCTTATCAAAGGGCAATAGGGTTTTTACATCGATCAATTCTGCGTCAATCCCCATTTCTTGGAGTTCGGTCAGGGATTGCTCCACCACGTTGCAAGTGGATCCATAACTTACGACAGTAAGGTCGTTTCCTTCTTGTACGATTTCAGGTACTCCTAGTTCCAGTTGAAACTCTCCCAAATTGGTAGGCATTTTTTCTTTGGATCGGTAGGCGTTGAGGGGTTCAATGATCAATGCCGGGTCGTCGCCTTTCATTAAGGTGTTGTACATGGCCGCGGCATCAGTCAGGTTCCTTGGCACGCAAACGTGAATACCTCTGAGCGCATTGATGATCACACCCATTGGTGAACCGGAATGCCAAATACCCTCCAGGCGGTGTCCTCGGGTGCGCACGATCAAAGGAGCTTTTTGTCCGCCGGCTGAACGATAGTGCAATGTAGCCAGGTCGTCGCTTAGGATCTGCAAGGCGTAGAGCAAATAATCCAGGTATTGAATCTCTGCAATCGGCCTTAAGCCCCTCATGGCCATCCCAATGCCTTGTCCGGCAATGGTTGCTTCACGAATACCAGTATCGCTTACCCTTAACTCGCCATATTTTTCCTGAAGTCCTTCGAGACCCTGATTTACGTCGCCGATTTTTCCGGAATCCTCTCCAAAGATCAAGGCCTCAGGGTATTGTGCTAATAAACGATCAAAGTTGTCACGAAGGATAACCCTGCCATCCACTTCTTCGGCCCCTTCATCATAGCTTGGAGGGATGCTTTGTTGCATCAAAGGAGAGTTGTCCGATTCCGAATAAAGTTTACTACTGTATGAGGTAAGATTCTGTAAACCAGAATTGTTGATCCATCTAACTAAATCTTTTCTGGAAGATGATTCCAGGTGTCTGCTTTTTCGAACCACTTTCTTGGTGACACCCATCAACTCTTTTCGCAAAGGCTCGTTCAATGCCTTAAGTGAATCGATCGCTTCGTTGATGTAGGTTTCTTCGCCATGTTCTTGCTGCATGGCTTCGAGGATGTCTAAAGCTTCAAATTTTTCAGACATCACTTTAGATACAAAAGAATCCCAGGCGGCCTTTTTTGACTCTCGAACCACTTTTTTCGCTTCTTTCTTGATCTCTTCCAGATCTTCCTCTGTAGCCATCTCGTGCTTTATGATCCACTTTCCCAATTGGGCGATGCAATCATATTCGGCTTCCCAGGCTAATCGGTCTTTCGATTTGTATCGCTCATGTGAACCAGAGGTGGAGTGCCCTTGGGGCTGGGTCACCTCTTCCACATGGATCAAGACCGGACAATGTTCTTCTCTGGCGACCTTTACTGCTTTTTCGTAGGTTTCGATCAAGCCGGCATAGTCCCATCCTTTGGTTTTAAAGATCTCATAGCCGTTTGATTTCCCTTTTTCTCTTTGAAAGCCTTTCAATACCTCTGAAATGCTTTCTTTGGTTGTTTGGTATTTTTTAGGCACTGAAATGCCATGTCCGTCGTCCCAAACCGACATCACCATTGGCACTTGCAGTACTCCGGCGGCATTGATGGTCTCCCAGAAAAGACCTTCGGAAGTGGATGAATCACCAATGGTGCCAAAAGCAACCTCATTGCCGCCCTTGCTGAATTTTTCAACGTTTTCAAGGTTTTCATGATGACGGTATATTTTTGAAGCCTGAGCTAAGCCAAGCAGCCTGGGCATCTGTCCGGCAGTGGGAGAAATGTCGGCAGAAGAGTTTTTCATCTCGGCCAAGTTCTTCCATTGACCTTGTGCATCTAGGCTGCGGGTAGCGAAGTGGCCATTCATTGATCTTCCCCCGGAGGCTGGTTCTTCTTCAATGCTTGGATTTGCATATAGTTGGGCAAAGAATTGTTCCACACTGAGGGCTCCAATGGCCATCATAAAAGTTTGGTCGCGGTAGTAGCCGGATCGGAAGTCGCCTTCTTGAAAAAACCGAGCCATGGCGATCTGGGGAATTTCTTTTCCATCTCCGAAGATGCCAAATTTGGCTTTACCTGTGAGCACCTCTCTGCGACCCAACAAGGAGGTTTCCCGACTGATATTTGCCAACTTGTAATCTTCAAGCACTTGCGCTTTGAAATCCTGCTTGTCGATGGCGTCTCTTTTCTGGGCTGTTTTATCGGCTACTTCACTCATGCGTGGGTCTTTTTTAATGGATTACAAAATTAAGCATTTAGAGCTTTTTATCAGTGGAAACAAATGCTGCGCTGTGATAGTTTAAAGGCTTCTGTTTACTTTTGCACCTATGATTCTACCTATTGTGGCTTACGGCGATCCGGTTTTGAAAAAAGAAGCCGAAGAGATCGATGCTGACTATCCGGCATTAAAGGAATTGATCTCAAATATGTACGAGACCATGTATAATGCAGAAGGGGTGGGCCTGGCCGCTCCCCAAATAGGGAAATCCATTCGCCTTTTCGTGATCGATGCCTCGCCCTTTGCCGAGGATGAGCCCGCTTTAGATGGTCTAAAAAAAACCTTCATAAACCCGATTATTGTGGAAGAGGAAGGGGAGAGGTGGTCTTTTAACGAAGGCTGTTTGAGTATTCCCGGCATTCGCGAACAAGTAGATCGTCAGCCTTCGATCGTGATCGAATACATGGATGAACAATTTAATCTGCTTGAAGAGCGTTATGAGGGCATAGCAGCCCGGATCATTCAGCATGAATACGATCACATTGAAGGAGTGCTTTTTACAGACCATGTAAATCCGTTAAAGAGAAGATTACTTAAGACCAAATTGAATAATATTTCTAAAGGCAATGTGAAGGTGTCTTATCGAATGAAATTCCCCAACCCATAAAAGATTTAACAGATGATCAGCACGACGAATAAAATCAAAGGATTCATAGTTTTCTTTTCACTCACCATTGTGATGGCTTCTTGCGGAAGTGCTTCAACAGAAGATCAGGCGCAAGAAAGTGAATATATTGCACTTGACCGTTTGAACATAGAAAGTCTTAATCAAGAAATCATTGAGAGAGAGAAGACCCTCCGTGAAGATACTTTAGGCGTGGATCCACAGAAAGCAGTAGCATTGATGGAAGCCTATGCCGTGTATGTCGACCGCTTTCCAAATCGCGCAAGTTCTGCAGAGCGACTTTTTAAGGCGGGTGAATTGGCCATGAGCTTGAACCATGCTGTTCAGAGCATCAAGTATTTTGAGCGAGTTTACAATGACTACGAAGACTATGAAAAAAGACCTTACGCCTTGTTTTTAAAGGCTTTCGTTTTGGAGAATCAAGCGAAGGAATACGAACAAGCGAAACTTGTTTATGAGGACTTCTTATCTCAATATCCGGATCATCCGATGGCCGATGATGCCGCTTATTCGGTGAAGAACATGGGTAAAAGTCCCGAAGAACTGATCAAAGAATTTGAGCGTCAAGATAGCATTAGAGCGGCTCAAGAATCGGCTTGAGGTTTCACCTCTTGATCCTTTTCCAATTTAGTCAGCTCCTTGCGGAGTTCTTCCATGCTTAAGTCTGCCTTCAATTTACCATCATTGGCAATGGAAACCTTGCCATTTTCCTCAGAAACGATAATGGCAAATGCAGAGGAGCTTTCAGTCAGTCCAAGTGCCGCTCGATGTCTTAAACCTAGGTCGGAGGGAATATCGGGATTGTCTGATACGGGCAATATGCAACGGGCTGCTTTGATCCGGTTTCGATAAATGATCGCCCCGCCATCGTGGAGTGGACTGTTCTTGAAGAAGATCGACTCCAATAGTGGAGCGCTCAACTTCGCATCTAACTGATCTCCCGTACTTGCGTGATATTTCAATTCGGTATTGGTTGCGATCACGATCAAGGCCCCCATCTTGTTCCGACTTAAATTAAAGCATGCTCTGATGATTGCCGTGTGGTCGTTATCTTCCTCAGCCCCGGCATCTCTAGTCCAATTAACGATCTTATTTAAAATTCCGGCACCGGCAAAAGGACTTTGCGAACCCAGGAGAAGCAAAAACCTTCTGATCTCCTGTTGAAAGACAATGATCAAGGCCAAAACTCCAACTCCAATGAACTGCCCGAGTATTTCTGAGAGCAATTCCATGCTCAGCGCAGAAACCAATTTCCAGATCAAGTAAATGGCCAATATGCCCAGAAAGATCCGAATGGCTACCGTGCCTTTCACTAGCTTATACAATTGGTAAAGCAGCACCGCCACCAAAAAGATATCGACCATGTCGAGCCAGCGAATACTTAAAAAGAGCAAGGGTAGTTCCAGCATACCAGCAATATTACTGCTTTTGATAGAAGTCGACAATGCGTTGGGCTTCTTTAGCCGCTTTTACATCGTGCACTCTCAAAATGTTTGCGCCATTTAACAAAGCGAGGGTATGACCTACCGTACTGCCATTTAAGGCGTCTTTTGCAGAAACATCGACAAGCTTTTGGATCATTCCCTTTCGAGATAGGCCTACCAAGATGGGGCAATCCAATTGTTGAAAGTGCGCGAGTTCTTTTAGCAAGCGGTAGTTGTGCGCTATACTCTTGCCAAAGCCAAACCCCACATCTACAATCAAGTCCTTCACGCCCAACTGCCTAAATTTCAAAAGTCTTTGGTTCAACCAGTAGAAGATCTCTTTGGTCACATCCTGATAAGTCGGGTCATCTTGCATGTTTTCAGGCTTTCCTTGCATGTGCATGATGATGTAAGGAGCGTTTAGTTCAGCCATGAGCTTCGGTAAGTTGGGGTCGAAGGTTCCACCGGAGATATCATTGATCATGGCCGCTCCGTGCGCAATAGCTTCTTTGGCCACAGCAGAACGATAAGTATCAATCGAAAGAAGCGCTTCCGGAAACTCTTCTGCAATCCTTTTCAAAGAAGGGATTAAGCGTTTAAGCTCTTCGGCTTCATCAATTAACTGAGCATTAGGCCTCGAACTAAAGGCTCCAATGTCGATCAGGTCTGCACCTTCATTCAGCATTAGTTCCACTTGATTCAAGATGGAAGCCTCGCTTTCATAAGCCCCTCCGTCATAAAAGGAGTCGGGAGTTAAATTGAGGATACCCATGATCAACGATCGGTCCCAAACTTTCAAATCACCCTTGATCTGTAGCGATATTTTCGTGGAAAAAGGGCTATTTTCGCGACTATAATCCATTTTTCAAAAGTAAGATAAAGCATGGGAAAGACCGCTCAGCAATACGATAAGCAACTAGCGGAATGTCGCGAGATCTTTAAAAAGAAAATGAAAGACTACGGTTCTTCTTGGCGGATATTGAGACCCAGCTCGCTTACCGATCAACTCTACATTAAAGCCAAGCGCATTCGCAGCCTGGAAGAAAAAAAGCAGAGTAGGGTGAAGGAGGGTATAGAAGACGAATATAGAGCCATCGTGAATTATTCGGCAATGGCATTGATTCAGCTGGAAAAAGGCTATGGTGAAGAGGATGAGATCGGTGCTGAAGAGGTGTTGAGTCTCTACACGCATTACTTAGCGCAAGCAAAAAGTCTGATGCAGAATAAGAACCATGATTATGATGAGGCCTGGAGAGAGATGCGCACCTCTTCTTTGACCGACATGATCTTGCAAAAGTTAATGCGAATCCGTCAGATCGAGATGAACCAAGGCAAAACATTGATCTCCGAAGGGATCGATGCAAATTACGCGGATATGATCAATTATGCCTTATTTGCGTTAATACAGTTAAGCGAACAGCAAACCAAATAAAATAAGGAAAGAGCAATGAAAACGATACTTCACTTAGCCAGATTAATTGTCGGAAACCTCTTCATATTTAGCGGATTGGTTAAACTGAATGACCCATTGGGTTTTTCCTACAAGCTAGAAGAGTATTTTATTGAATTTGGCATGGATTGGGGATGGATACACGAGATCCTGGTGCCCATGGCTGCCGGATTATGTATTTTCGAGATCATCTTGGGCGTTGCGGTATTGGTAGGCTACAAAATGCGGCCGGTATCCTGGTTGCTCCTTTTAATGATCCTTTTCTTTACGGTATTGACCTTTGCTTCTGCTGTTTTCGAGATCGTTCGATCTTGCGGCTGCTTTGGCGATGCCATTCCGCTTACACCGTGGGAGTCGTTCGTCAAAGATCTAGTGTTACTGGTGCTGATATTGCTCTTGTTTTTCAATAGAAGCCGGATCGCTCCCTTTCCGGATCGAAATTTTGACGTGATCTATTTTATCATCTCGGCCATTGCGATGGTTTTGCTTTCCGTTCAATTGCAATGGTTCTTGCCGTTTTACTTTACGATAGGAGTGTTGGCCATTAATTTGGTCTTTAGATTCAGTGGAAATACCCAATGGGGTGCACCTGCTGCATCTTGGGTTTCGGCAATTTTGAGTTTAGTGATCGGTTTATGGGCCATCGCTTATCTACCCTTTAAAGATTTTCGACCTTATGCTGAAGGCAAGAACCTTCCGAACCAGATGACCCTTCCCGAGGATGCGATAGCTCCCGTGTATGAAAATCTGCTTACTTACAAAAACAAGCAAAGTGGTGAGCTTAGAGAAATGAACATGGAAGAGTATTCGGCGTCAAAAATCTGGGAAGATGAAAATTGGGAATGGGTGAGCACCGAAAATACGCTAATCGAAGAAGGGGATGTGCCCGCGATCACAGATTTTGCCATTGTCGATCATGAAGGCACCGAAATGACAGATATCTTTATGTCGGAGGAGCGATTGATGCTGGTGATCGCCTACGATCTTTCTTCAGCTAACCATGAATCCTGGAAAGAGATTCGTGAGCTTGCGCTGAAAGGCGCAGAAAAAGGCATTTTGACCATCGGCTTAAGCGCTGCCAGTCGCGAAGAAAAGGATGCCCTTGTGGCTGAGTACGATCTTCCCCTTGAATTCTACGTCACCGATGGCACGGTTTTAAAAACCATAGTACGATCCAATCCCGGTATCGTCTATCTCGAGAAAGGTACCGTAAAAGGAAAATGGCATCATAATCAGTTGCCCACCATTGATCAATTGAAATAGTTTGTTTGCTTTTCTGATTCGAAGGGTAGTGTATGGTTTTTTGGTACTCCTCGGAGTAGTGAGCTTGGTATTCTTCATTTTTAATATCCTTCCGGGAGATCCGGCCAGGATGATGCTTGGTCAGCGGGCGGATCAGGCTGCCATCGATGAAATTCGAGCCGAACTCGGCATGGATCGGTCGATCTTTTATCAATACGGATTGTATCTCAACGACGTTTCCCCATTGTCTTATCATCGGACTGATCCTGAATCGGCTTTCCATTATGCGAAGGAAAAATACGGAGGCATTAAGCTTTTGCAAGCAGATGGATCCAGCCTGGTATTGAAGAAGCCCTACCTTAGGAAATCTTACCAAAGCAGAAGAATGGTGGCTGACATCCTTGCTGAAAGTCTTCCAGAGACCGCGGTTTTGGCAGTGGCTTCCATTCTTTTAGCCGCTCTTTTTGGCATACTGTTGGGCACCCTAGCAGCCTTATTCAAAGATTCGTATTTAGATAGCCTATTGCTCTTAATTGCCACCTCAGGAATGGCTTTGCCTTCATTTTTCGTGGGCGTGATCTTCGCCTGGCTTTTTGGCTTTGTGCTTTCTGACCTTACCGGCCTTAACATGAGTGGAAGTCTATACGAGGTCGATGATCTAGGCAGAGGGGAGTATATCAATTGGTCGAACTTGGTTCTGCCGGCACTTACCCTGGGAATTCGTCCGCTTTCGGTTATATTGCAATTGAGTAGGAACGCTCTCTTAGAAGTGCTTAGTATGGATTACGTTAGAACTGCCAGAGCCAAGGGCCTTAGTTTTACCGCCACGATTTGGAATCACAGCCTCAAGAACGCGCTGAATCCAGTGGTCACTGCTTTATCCGGCATGTTTGCCAGTTTAATGGCCGGGGCTGTTTTTGTGGAGATCATTTTTTCATGGAAGGGAATTGGTTGGGAGATCGTCAATGCCCTGGAGAAATACGATCTGCCAATCGTAATGGGAGCAGTACTGTGTATCGCTATGCTTTTCGTCTGCATCAACATCGTGGTAGATATTATTTATGGACTTTTAGATCCTAGGTTGAGAATCAAATAAGCAAAGAATTATGAATAGAAAGATGTTTGTCGCCGGTAACTGGAAAATGAACCTAAGCCTTAATGATGGCGAAAAGCTATGCGAAGAAATCAAAGCTTCATTGGCAGAACTTGAATTCGACAATAAGGTAGATGTGGTCTTATTTCCGCCCTTCGTTCATCTCGACCGACTTCATCAAAAACTGGATTCTACCGGCATTAAGATCGGCGCCCAAAATATACATCATGAAAAGAGCGGAGCCTACACTGGTGAGATCTCAGCAGATATGATCCACTCCTGCGGCGCGGCTTACTGTTTGGTGGGTCATTCAGAGCGTAGGATCTATCAAGCTGAAAGTGATACACAGCTTCTCGCTAAAGTAAACCTTCTGTTAGCGAATAACATCCAACCCATTTTTTGTTTAGGAGAGTCTTTAGCTGATCGCGAATCGGGTCAGGAGAAACCAGTAATTGCTAAGCAGCTCTCTGCATTGTTCAAATTAGACAAAAACGACATTACCAAATTAATCCTTGCTTACGAGCCGGTTTGGGCAATCGGAACCGGCAAAACAGCAACCGTGGATCAAGCGCAAGCGATGCATGCGTTTATCAGAGAAGAATTTTCCAAGCAATTTGGTGAAGCAGCCGCAGAAAAGTGTACGATCCTTTACGGGGGTAGTTGTAAACCTGAGAATGCTAAGGACCTTTTTCAGATGAAAGACGTGGACGGGGGCCTGATCGGTGGAGCCTCGTTGAAAGCAGACTCTTTCGTCGACATTGTGAAGGCAGCCTTATGAAATATATAGAATGCAAGTTCACCTTAGCGAACTATCCGATTTTTTATGAGGTACTCATCGCCTTGCTTTCAGAACTCCAATTCGAAAGTTTTCAAGAAGAGGAACCACACCTTTATGCCTACATTGAAGAGTCAGCATACGACGAGAAGCTTTTACTGAACCAAATCTCAGCCTATTCGAAGATCCATTTAGTCCATGCTAAAGAAATGGAACAGATCAATTGGAATGAAGAGTGGGAAAAGAACTACCAGCCCTTATCGGTGGACGACTTTTGCTACATAAGGGCCCCATTTCACGATTCGGTCGAAGGTTATACTCACGAGCTAGTGATCGAGCCCAAAATGTCGTTCGGTACCGGACATCATGCTACCACACGAGGCATGATTCGTTTGTTGAAACAGGTGGAATGGAAGAAGGGCAAAGTGTTAGATCTGGGCAGTGGGACAGGCATACTAGCCATTCTGGCTTCTAAAATGGGGGCTAAAAGTGTAATTGCCACGGATATTGAAGATTGGGCCTATGAAAATATGCAGGAGAATTTCCAACGAAACCATTGTCGCGAAATAATGGCCTTAAAGGGCTCTCTGCCCCTCAAAGAGCTCGATAATGAGCAGTTTGACCTGCTATTGGCCAACATCAATAAAAACGTCTTGCTGGAGCAGATTCAGCAATATACTGAATTGCTTGATTCGGGGGCGAAGCTTTTCCTTAGTGGCTTTTACAGCAGAGATTTAAAAGATATTGAGATTCATTGTAAAACCAACCAACTGTTCAAGGTTTATGAAACCGAGGAATCAGATTGGATGGCGGTTGCTTTCGAACGAAGATGACTCAAATAAATTTAAGTAGGGAATAGCTTTTGATAATCGGGTCAAAATGGCTTTATTTAAACTTTCAGCCCCAAACGATATGAAAGCGCTACAGTCCCCTTTTTTAGGTTTATTTTTTTGTGTTTTAGGTCTTCAATTGAACCTTAAAGCGCAGACTCCTGATTCTTTTCCGCAAGATTCCATAGCTTTCTTCGAAACTATGGAAGATTATTTGACCAATGCCCGGAAAGATGGCAAGGATTTCATGAAGGAGTTTGAAGAAGTGTGGTATGGGGGATACTTCACCGAGCGACAAAGAGAGGGAGTCTATCTGGTTTCCAATCGAATGCTCAAGAAAAAACTGCGGGCCTTCCCTGATTTTAGAAACTTTCTGTTTACGGTTGGCAGTTTCGTAGTGGACGAGAACCAGACTGCGGCGAGTTACGAAGCCTGGGAAGACATTCTGCTGAAGTTGTTAGAAGAACGGAGAAAAAAGAACTTTACCCGATTTCTTGAATTTTGTAACAGCTTATTTCGGGAAAATGCCATGTATTATTCGGCTTCTTCCTCATGGGCCTCATCTAACAATAACTACGTTTTTGGATACGACAGTTTACCCAAGATCAGCTTTGAATCTCTGGACCTGATTTGTTTCGCCAAAAGGGACAGCATGAAGATCAAAGAAACTCAGGGGGTGTATTATCCTACCGAAAAGAAATGGGTTGGAAGAGGCGGCATCGTGAGTTGGGAAAGAGCCGGTTTGATGGGAGATGAAGTGTATGCCGAAATTGGTGATTATATCATCGATGCAGCCAAATACTCGTATACCATTGATTCTGCATTGTTTTATAATTCTTTTTATTTGAATGAACCGCTTTTAGGGGTGCTTGAGAATAAACTACTGGCTAACATGACTCCGGAAAATGCGACCTATCCACGTTTTGATTCTTACGATAAGCGAATCAAGATTGAGAATATATTTCCCGGAATAAATTACGATGGCGGATTTTCTATGCTTGGTCCGAAGTTCCTGGGAACCGGCGATGAGGCCAATAAGGCAGTGATCGATTTCATTCGGGAAGACACCCTATTTTTTAGTACCGGTTCGGAAAGCTTTTCCATTCGTACGGATAGGATCATTTCTAAAAATGCTTACGTAAGGTTTTACTATGATCAAGATTCCATTTCTCATCCCGGTCTGAATTTCAAATACCTTGACGAGGAGAAACTGGTTACGCTGTACAAAGAAGATGAGGGCTTGGCTTCTGCGCCTTATTCAAACAGCTACCACGACCTGGAGATGAATTTTGAGGTATTGAACTGGAAGATCGATGAACCGATCATCACCTTGACCAACCTAGTGGGAGGGACGAAAACAGATGCGCTTTTTACCTCTGAGAATTTCTTTAAGGAAGAGATATTTTATAAGATTGGGGAAGGATTTCGGCAGCATCCCTTGATCACCATAAAGAACATGGTCGACAAAAGTGGGAGTCAAATACTGATTGTGAAAGAAGTAGGGTATGCCATGGGGATGGATCACAATTCTGCCAAAAACCTTACCCTGAGTCTAGCAAGTCTTGGTTTCGTAGACTTTGATTTCGATAAGGATTACATGTATGTGGATCAGAAGTTGATTGATTATGCATTGGCAATCACGCGAAAGATCGATTACGATGTGATTAATATCTATTCAGACATTGAGGGGGCACCCAATGGGAAGATAAACTTGCTGAATTTTGACCTGGACATCAACGGAGTAAGGGGTATCGTGGCCAGTGATTCCCAGCAGGTGGTCATCTTGCCTAACGACGGACAGCTCAAGATGAAACAGAATTTATATTTCGAGTTTGCCGGTCAAGTAAAAGCGGGCAGGTTGGATTTCTATGGGAAAGAGTTTAGCTTCGATTACGATAATTTTAAGATCAACCTGACCAACGTAGACTCTTTGCGAATCAAGGCTCTAAGTGGAGAGAAAGACCTCGAGGGCAATCCGATCTTAGCGCCTGTAAAAACAGTGATCGAGGGGGTAAATGGAGACCTGTTGATCGACAATCCTTTTAATAAATCCGGCCTTCGTGACTTTCCTGAATACCCTATATTCAATAGCTTTGATCAAAGTTATGTGTACTACGACAAGCCTGAAGTCTTGGATGGGGTTTACGATAGAAAACGCTTTTATTTTCAGTTAAAGCCCTTTAAAGTAGATAGCCTTGATAATTTCAACAACGAACAATTGGAGTTCAGTGGAACCTTGACTTCTGCAGGTATTTTTCCCGAATTCGAAGAGACCCTTAGGCTTCAGCCTGATTTTTCGCTTGGTTTCGCAAGGTCAACACCTGAAAATGGTTATCCTGCTTATGGCGGTAAGGGGCAGTACTTCAATCAGATCAATTTAAGTCATGACGGACTGCGCGGAGATGGAAAGCTAGAATACCTGTCTTCTACAACCTATTCCAATGATTTCATTTTCTATCCGGACTCCATGCGAACCAAGGCAAGCCAATATTTGGTTGAAGAAGTGGATGAAGGAACAGAGTATCCATCCGTGAAAGGCCAACGAACAGACATGCGCTGGCTTCCATACGAAGATGTGCTTTACGCGACTACTACCGATACCGGAATGGCATTTTACGACGGAAAATCCTTCTTCAATGGCACCACTTCGATTGCTCCCGATGGCTACAGAGGCAATGGGATGTACAAATTCGAAAGGGCAGACTTGTCATCCAATCAGTTCGTATTTCAATCCAGCACTTTTGATGCGGATACAGCGGCATTTCAGCTAAGAGATCCTGAAGTGAAAGCGTTTTCCTTGAAAACCGAAAACGTGAATGCACATGTAGATTATGAAGGGCGGTTTGCCGAATTTAAATCGAACGGAAAAACTGACCCTATCGAATTCCCCATTAATCAATATCTCTGCTACATGGAAGAGTTTAAATGGTATATGGACAATGGGAAGATCGAACTTACCGGCTCAAGCAGCAAGGCTGTCGCCGCAGATGTGAATCTCGAAGGGTCGAAATTCATTTCCACCAATCCGGATCAAGATAGTTTATTCTTTTATGCTCCGGTAGGAACTTACGATACGCGAAAGCATATCATCACTGCCAAAGATGTGCAATACATCAATTCAGGTGATGCCAGGGTTTATCCGGATTCGGGTTTTGTCACTATAAAGAAGAAAGCCCAGATGGACCCCCTCTTGAACTCAGAGATCGTAGCGAACAGCGTGACGGAGTATCATAAGATTTATAAGGCGAACACCAAGATCCTTGGCCGAAAAGAGTATCGCTCCTCAGGATACATTGACTATGTGGATGCCAAGGCAAATACCCAAACCATCTATTTGAACGAGATCGGGGTAGATACTACCGGACAAACCATTGGTAAGGGTAAGATTTCAGACACGGTCAATTTTACCTTGAGTCCGCAATTCACCTTTATCGGAGGAGTAAAGCTTTTTGCAAATCGAGAGTTTTTAGTGTTTGATGGGGCCACTAAGATCAATCACGATTGCGAAAGGTTGATGAGACCCATGGTCAAATTTGAAGCAGAGATCGATCCAAGGGAGATCTTTATTCCGATAGACAGCAATATGAAAGATACTGCCGGGGCATTTTTGAGTTCCAGCATAAATCTTAACATCGATTCGGTGTACATGTATTCGGGCTTCTTGACCAAGCGATCGAATTACAGCGATATCAATGTGCTTCCTGCTTATGGGTACCTGACCTACCATCGTTCCTCCGGTGAATTTAGAATATCATCTAAAGACAAGATTGCGTTGAATGACCTAGATGGGAATTACCTTAGCTTAGACCCAAGAAGTTGCAAGGTCTATGGGGAAGGCCTGATCGACATAGGAGCTAGGACCGGAAATCTGGATTTCGCCTCAGCAGGGAATATTATCCACAACCAAATTGACAATAGCGTAGTGGTAGACCTGATCATGACAGTTGATTTCTTTTTCGACGACAATGCATACAAGAAATTAGCGGATGATATCAATGCCAACATCAACCTTTCACCGACTGACTTCGGAAGAGAGACCTATGAAAAAGGGTTGAAAGAACTGATAGGCGTCGAGGCTGCGGATGAGATCATTACCCAACTCAGTTTAAATGGCAAGATCAAACGGTTACCGGATGAGTTGAATACACGTTTGGTTTTTAACGATCTGAAATTCAAGTGGAACGAAGAAACAGATTCTTATAAATCTTTCGGGAAACTAGGCATCGCCAACGTCAATAAAGAAGAAGTGAATAAGTACGTAGACGGAGGGATCATGATCGAAAAGAAACGAAGTGGAGACATCGTTGACATTTACATCGAGATCGATAAGCGAAATTGGTATTATTTCAATTATCGGAGAGGTTTAATGAAAGTGGTGTCTTCCAACGAAGACTTCAACAAGCAAATCAAAGAATTGAAAAGAGATGACCGACGCTACGATAATAAGAAAGGGGAGGATCCGTTTACCTTTATGTTTGGATCAGACAGGGAGAGAAAGAGTTTCATTCGAAAGTTTGAAAGTGATTTTTAAGCCTGATTATGAGTTTATTAATCCAAAGCTGTCCACAAAATTTTGTTGATTAAAAAAGGGAATGGCACAGTCTTAGCAAGAATACTTCGGCATTTTTGTATATGACAAGCCTCAAATTGATAATATTTTAATGAGGTCAATAAAATTACTCACCGGCATTAGCCTGTTCTTTCTTTTTTTTCCGCTTTTCGGTCAAAACGATTTCAAATCGGAAGAAGAGCTTAAAGAAAGGGCAAACGAGCTTTTTGAACAACGACAGTTCGAAGAGGCCTCACCGCTTTTTGCCCAGCTTTTAAGCCTTTACCCGCAAGATCCAAATTACAATTACAAGTATGCAGCCACCCTTTTGAGTACTTCGGCAGACCGAGAGAAGCCCCTGAAGTATCTGAAGTTTGCCATTTCCAAGAGTAGCCAGGTGGATCCTTTGGCGTATTACTTTCTGGGTAAAGCTTTCCACCTCAATTATAACTTTAGCGATGCGGTAAAGTATTACAATCGATTTAAGCAGAAGGGAGACAATAAGACGGTCGAAGAATTTGCCGTAGAAAGGCAAGCAGAAATGGCCAAGAACGGCCGAAAGATGCTTGGCCGACTGAATGAAGTGCAAGTGATTGAGAAACAGACCGTGCCCAGAAAAGATTTTTTTAGGGTTTATCAATTGGAGGGGATCGATGGCAAACTAATCGCCAAACCGGAAGATTTTCGTTCGAAATATGACGAAAAGATGGACGAGCGTTCGGTCATCTATTTACCGAACAACGCCAAGGAAGTGTATTACTCTTCCTATGGAAAAAAGGGAGATCAAGGTAAGGACATTTACAAGGCGGTGAAGCTTGGTAATAATAACTGGTCAGACCCAGTACTTTTAGGTCCGTCGGTGAATACCCCATACGATGAAGACTACCCATTCATTCATCCTGATGGAAGAACGTTATTCTTTGCCTCCGAAGGGCACAGCAGTATAGGAGGTTACGACCTTTTTAAAAGCACTTATGATCAAGCAAGTGCAGAATGGACAGAGCCGGTGAATCTCGATTTTGCCTTTAGTACGGTGGATGATGACATCCTTTTTATCACTGATACTGATCAAACCATTGCCTACTTTGCTTCTGACCGAGCCAATGTGTCCGGTGAGATCACCGTGTACAAAGTGCTGGTGGACAAAGCACCTGCAAACCTATCCGTGATCAAAGGGAAGTTTATTGCAGAAAATCAGGCTGAATTGAAGAGTGCTAAAATTACCGTGATCGAGGAGGCAAGTCAGCAAACCGTCGGGGTATACGAAACGGACAGCGAGGGCAATTATCAGGTTGAAATTGCCAGTAACGGAGGGAATTATCGATTTAATCTGGAAACTACAGCAGATGCCCCTATTCATACCGGGGCGGTAGAAATTCCCAAACAAGACGAATTTGCCGTGTTGGGGCAAGAGTTGAGACTGGTGGGCAGTGGTGATGAGCAACAGCTGGTGATCAAAAACATCTTTGATGGCTCTTCTACGGCGAATACCACCGGTCCAAACATCAGTTCAGCGACTTTGAAAATGAAGGCCAATTTGGACGTGAACGTGGATCAAGCGGCATTAGCTAGCGCGATAAGCGAAAAAGAAAACGAAGCATCAGACGCCACTGAGGCTCAAGACAATTCCGGTGGTGTGTCAGAGGAAGGGAACTATTCCGAAGCACAAATCGGACAGCTTAAATCGGAGATAGAAAACAAAGCAGCGGATTTGTACCGGGGGAGTCAGAAGGCATACAAGTCGGCAGCTGAGCTTAAAGCTCAAGCTGACAAGGCGTTTGCCGAAGCGAATGTGAACCCCAAAGAAAAAATTAGCGAAGCAGAGGCCAACAAAAATGAAAAGCTGTCGGCAGCTAGAGAGTTAGCCAGTCGCGCTGCCATCATGACTGCTATGGCCCAAAAGATGGAAAAGGAATCTGTTCAGGCAGATCAATTGGTCGAAAATCTTAGTGAAGAGACAGAAGAACTGGCCACAAAAGGGCAAGATGAAAATGCCACCAAAGCGGTTGTCGATAAATATGCCTCTCAAAGTGCTTCCATACCTCTTAGTCAAGAATACCTTGATCGATACCAGCAACAATTACAGAGCACCATGGATCTGGAGCGATCGGCTTTAAAGGCGGAAGAAACAAAATTGAATTCCTTGAAGGCAGATAGCAAAAGGATCGCAGAAGAGATTGCGGAGTTAGAAAGCGGGACTGCGCCTGCAGAGAACCAAAAGCAGCAGTTAAGTGATCTGAAAACGGATCAGGATGACCTTCAGTTTCAAATCAAAAGCACTCAATTGGATCTGGATCTGAAGCGTACTGAGCTGGCTGCGCTTGATTTAGAAAATAAAGAGGTCGATAATCTCATCGGGCGCCAAGATGAGAAACCCGGAGAGATTCAAGAGGCGGATAAACAACAAATGGTAAGTGAGCTCAAGTCATACAGAGACAACCGCCAGCTGGCTTATATGCCGCCCAAAAACAACGAAGATGAATTAAGCGTGCCCTCAGAGGAGTACGTGAATGATGAAATATCCTCCCCCGAAATGTTTTCCATGCGCATTGATGGCATTCGATCGGCAGCAGCTATGCAGAAGGATTTTGAAGACCAGTTGGCTTCCACTTCAGTCATGAATAACGAAGACCAGGCCTTGCAGAAAAAAGGGAAGATCTATGAAGAATGGCTTTCGGATATCGATGAGCAATCCAGTTTGCGGGAAGAGAATTTGAATTCGGCTAAGTCAGAAGCGATACAAGAGCAATTGCAGGAAGAACTTGACCAACTTAGTAAAGAAAAAGAGAGGGTGCTGACTAAAAAAGAAGCTATTGACACGAAAATGGCCGAATTAGACAGTGATAGTAAGGTTGAGTTAGCAGATAATTCCGAAGATGAAGCGGTAAATAGTAAAGAGGTCATTACGGGAGATAATGAGGATTCAGATTTACCGGAAGGTTATGTGGAAGTCGATGTGGCTAAAGTTGAGGCCAACACTCCATTTCCGCCCGGTCT
>Ga0207419_1001034_pt1 | contig 22369 bp, 19 predicted proteins | sample ElkSloMetagenome_4_FD_184723 | JGI IMG/M metagenome (GOLD analysis project Ga0207419, IMG submission 184723) | Hot spring microbial communities from Elkhorn Slough, Monterey Bay, USA - MD2A (version 2) | ecosystem: Environmental > Aquatic > Marine > Intertidal zone > Estuary: Microbial mat ... | reverse complement strand
ATGATCAAGGGGGTTAAATGATTTCATTGTAAGGTCTGAAATAAAAAGACGCCACATGTGCTGCTTTTAGATTTCGGTAGGTTTCTCTTAGATTTCGGTGGGATCTTTTTTGATTTCGGTAAAAGGTGTTGTGGAAATTCAGTAAGAAACTTTGAGCGCAGGGTGAATACCCAGCGCAGCTTTTGTATAATAGAATATGGAACTCAACTTATTAGGCAGCAGCCCCGCAGCTGCGGGCTAGTGAACAGCGAATAGGATCTTTTTTGATTTCGGTAAAAGGAATCTTTGAAGAATCGCGGATTTTGGTAATATCAGGGGATAAGCTGTGCTAATTGCGCCATATTTTTTTCATAGGAAAAGGGCGTTTATCTTGGTAAGGGCGTTGAATCTCGTTTTGGTTCCACACCAAAGGCTTGGTGCCTCCAATGATCGCAGATCGATTTACTAGAGTGTTGACGGAGACAGACCTAAAGCTGTGCAGATACTTTTTCCGAAGTATTCAGCTCCCTAAAATATCTTAGGTAGATATACAGAAAGTTACTGGTACTGCAATTTTACCGGGCTTCAATATTTTCATAGCGAACCAGTTTAGAATGAAAAAAGAAAACCGCATTAAAAAATGCAAAAAACACTACTCCGCTCTGTCCCTCAAGCATAGACTCTACCATGAAATTCAAGGATACATTCAATATAAAGAATCCGTAAATCCAGTTTTGATCAATCAGAATCATTCGCACAGGAAATAAGAGTGAAAACACGAACCAAATCAGCGCTACAACACCTACTTCCAATGCGAGCTCCAGATATGTATTATGGGGGTTCAATTCTTTAGCGGCTATTTCTTTATAACCCCGTTTTTCGTACTCTTTAATCAAAAGGTCCTTCGTATCGCCCGTGCCCACTCCCATAGGATATTTTTGAATTTGATCTAAAGCTACTCCCCAAACCAGAAGCCTGGCAGTACTGCTTTCAACCTGACTTCTTTCCTTGTCCATATTATCCTCAGCTTTGTCCTTGGTTACGGATATTGCTCTTTCAACACGACTCTTTGCTATTGGATCATTTAGGTAGAACATTACAAATAACACAGATGTAACAAGTAGTAGAAAGCTTTGCCTGGATACAATCTTTTTTAGTTTGGACGCTACAAATACGATCGAAATAACAAGTATTACGAATGTGAGTAATCCCATTTTACTAGCTGGGAAAATCAGGCTCAGGGAAAGAAACAATACCCCTAACCAATAAATAAACTCCATTCCTCGGCTCAGCTTTCTTTTGTAGGTATTAAAAACTAGAATAAAAATCGCCATGTTCATATACATGGCCAGGTAGGAAGGGTGGTGAAAAGGTGAAAAGTCTGACATGTAAAAAGCATCCAGATCATTCGTTTGCGAATAGCTCACCCAGGAAGTGCCATATCCTATAAGTGTAGCCGCAACAGTTCCTATGACAAAAGCTCCCATCGTATTGCGATAATCCTGGCGATCCATGGGAACAGCTGTTCCGACCATGACAGGAAAAAGCAAGAGACTCAGTTTTTGAATCATATCGGTAAGCCCTGCATCCAGATTGGATGAATAAATTAAACCCAGGGCATGAAAAAGATATATGCCGCTGAAAACTAAAATGGGCCAGATTACCTTTTTCAAGTTCTGCTTCGGAGAAAATATCCAGACTATTATGAGTATGAGAATAGGGATTTGCAATCCCATTTTTAGGATCGGTATCGAAAAAGCTACGAGTTGAATGGCCCAGGCAAATGCCTGACCAGACTGAAATATTTTTTTTAAAACATTCAAAATTATTGGCTCAGACTGGATTTAATTTTCTTGATGAAATCTATTTTCTTATGCCCTTTTTTCACTTCTAAAAGAGTTTGTTGTTGAGCCCCAAAGCTTTTGAAAAACTTGGCGATACCTGGCACCGAAGATCCACAAAAGTTAAAAGATACTGCGCCGAGTTCTTGCGCCTTTAAAATACAATTCCAGAGGGAATAGCTCCCAGCGTGCGGGTTTTTGATTTCAGTATTTACTCCTCCCAAAAGATAATAGGCCACACCACCGCTTACAATACATAAATTAGAAGCGAGTAAATTTTTATCCAGATAAACCTCTGAGAGAATCTGCTTATGGCCCGTTTCCTGCTTTTCAAGTTTTTCGAAAAATACTTCCGGTACAGAAAGACCACCTTTTAAGTATGTCTTTCTAAACAGCTTGAATGATTTCTTCCGATCTCGATTAAAATGGATGTCCAGCTCTCTCTCAGACTTATTGATATGTCGCCGCCGTGTGCTCGACAGCTCCTTCTTTAAATCGCTTATATTTCTGGAAATATCTAAAACGAAATTTGGTTTTTCTCGAACTTCAAAACCGTAATCACTCAATCTACTTCGGTATTTCGGATCTACTTTCAGAGCTAATTGGATATAGCCATTTGCGAGATTTTTATTTATGTAATCTACAATATCTTCTAAAACAGGTGCTTTTTGGCCAGACCTAAGTTGAAATGCATGTGGGGCTAAGGGTGGAGTGATAACAAAGTTTTGTCCCATTTTTTTATACGAATAGGTGAAGGAAATAAATCCTTCATCCGTCTGTATGCAATTCAAACCTGAAATTTCTGATTGCATCCAATCCTGACCAAATTCATATAGGTCACTATTCGCCATTGTAAGAGCTAAGGTGCAACATCAGATTAAAAAAACCATACAGCATTCTACTCATCAATAAGATTTAGACGCTGGATTCTTGGATATACGAATAAACCAATAAATGGTAAATATCTGGAAAACAACAAATACCATAGCAATTTCAAAGAAGACCTGGCCAGGAGAAGCACCCATTTCGGACCTTATAAACAAAACTGCAAGCGATGTGATTTGAAGCAAGGTATTGATAAGAAGATAGGTCTTTTGCTTATTGACAATAATCGGAAGCATAGACATTGGAGAAACCATAAAGTTGAGATATAACCAGGGAGTGATAATTTCTGCATAGTAGCCAGCTTCTGACCAAGCATCACTGAAAACAAATGTAAAAATTGGTTGGCCGTAGAAAAACAATATTCCGAAGGGCAACAAACCAATTAATGAGAGGTAAAAGATGGTTTTTAAAACCACAGGGGTTAAAGACTTATTATCCGAACGCATACGAGCCATGCGCTCATTAAGTACTTGGGCCAGCGAATTACCCATTACTTGAATGGGAACTCGCAAATACCGAAAAGTAAAGGCAAAAAGCCCTAGAACTATATCTTGGAAGTAGTAGGATATTCCAAAAAATAGGAGTGCCCTGCTCAACTCATCAATTAAAACATGGGTACTATTAACTAATGGGAAATCCTTATATTTTTTTACTAGTGATCTCTGCGAAATATCTCCAGCTTGCTTCTCAAAGAGAAATTTTCTTGATGGCTTCATTCTGAGCATAAGAATGGCGGGAATAAGCGTTCCTACCAGATGAGCTATTACTAATCCAAGAGAACTGTTCTGTAAAACTCCCAGTAAATACTTCAGAATATTATTGCTACCCGCGGCGAAAATTTTATTCGTTGCTAAAGTTTTGTACTTCCTAAAGCGCACGAAAATCTGGATAAGAATATTGTAACCTCCAAAAATCAGCACAGCGATAGGTAATAAGTAGAGCAGGTATGGAAGGTCATCGTTCTTAAGTACGTCACCAATCCAATCATTGGTTAGGAATACGAAAACTGCCGATAAAAAAGTTACGCCGAAGAGTATCTTAAAGCAAAGATTAACCAGCTGTTTGGCTTCGGAATCATCCTTTGGAATGATTATAGCTTGCTCAAACCTGAGTGAACCCAGAAGCGAAAAGAGAACCAGCATTTTTACGAAGAGCTCAAAACCCGCGAAATCTTCAGGCGTGTAAAGCCTTGCAATAAGTGGTGCGAGAAGAAAAGGAAACAGAATGGCCAGGCTATTTCCTGAAAACATAAGAGCCACGTTTCTCGTGAATTCTGATTCTTTTAACTGTTTGACCAGCTTCTTCATGTATTCGATAAGCGAGGTAAGGATGTCAATATGGTGAATTTAGATTACAGATTGAGCCTTTATTCGTTGCTTTATGAAATACCAACCTGTGAAAATCATTCCCAAATAAAACAAGGCCTGAGCAATAGTGAACAGTCTTAGCGTCTCTATTCCATTATACCCCAATCCAATTCCCAGGAAAATAGAACCGAAGGCAAGAACAGCATGAATTAAATCTAAATAGAGCATTTGTTTTTGCTTACCCAAGTGAAGATTTATAAATGAAACAGAAGTAGAAACAAAGTTTATTACGAACCAAAAAACTAGAATTTCCACATAGGGCTGTGTTCCTTTCCACTTGTTTCCTAATAAAAAATCTATTGTTCCGTCCGGCAAAACCAACACTATTGCAACTACGGCAAAAGATATTGCCAAAAGGGGTTTTAGGCTATTCTTGTAGACTTTCATGAGCGTCACTCCATCTTCAATATTACTCACCCGTTGGTAAAATACCTGAGAGTAAGATGTACTAATGATATTTAATGGAGCGAAAAGTAACCTTCTTGCTAAAGCGATAAAACCCACTATGGGTTCAAAGTAAATGGTGAAGAGAAATACGTGTCCCCAGGCAGTAGTACGCCCCAGTAAGCTACCCCAAAAGGTGAAACGCGGATACTTATCGTATTCTTTTGCAAGCTCGTTTATCCGCTCCCGATTCGGATTATTCGTCTTCACTATTGGCGATTTCAAAAAGTTGATCAGGTAGTAAAGTCCCATAGAAAGTCTACCAATCAGAAAACCTATTATCAGTCCGTAATTCGAAATCTTAAAAAAGGCCCAGCCCAGTTTAGAAGATTCTGCCGTGCTTGTTTCAATGACTTTTGTTGTAGCAAGCATTCCGTACTTTTTATTTCTGCTGAACCAATAATTAAATGCCAGATGTAGAGAATATAGAAATACTCCCGTACCAATCCAGGGAGCAAAATCGGCAAAGCCCGGAATGGAGATTACAGTTCCAAGTGAATCGCCAAAAAAGTATCCTATTATAGTGTAGAAAATGGAAACGGAAAGACTGAGCAATAGAACCAAATAGACTAGTTGCACTGCATCTTCGTTCTTCTTGGGTTGCATAATAGCGAACTCGTACTTAAAAGTGGCCGTTACTACAAGAATTTCAATGAAAACCATGAAGTTCTCCAATACGGTAAAATCAGCCGGGCTGTAATACCGAGTAAGCACAAACATGAGCAGAAAGGGAATGGCCTGCGCAACGGTGGTTCCTGAAATAAGCTTCAGCACATTTCTAAAGAACTCCGATCCAAGCAGTTTCCGAATCATGTATCGTTTATTTCAACGATTTCCAATACCAATCTATTGCTTCTCGAATTCCATCGTTCAGAGAGTATTCAGGCTTGTAACCGAGTAGTTTTTGCGCCTTAGAGATGTCAGCAAGAGAATCTCTAACATCTCCCTGGCGCGGTGGTCCGTGCTCTACCTGTACTTTTGAAATAGCAGAATCGAACCTGGTAAGCGAATCTCTAATAACATCTATCAAATCCATTAGAGAAGTTCGTTCTCCGTAAGCCACATTGTAAACATTATTGAAAGCATCAGCATTTTCTGTCAGCGCTGCCAGGTGATTGATTTGAATAACGTTGTCTATATAAGTGAAGTCTCTTGTTTGCATGCCGTCGCCGTGAATCTGAGGTGATTCGTGGTTCATAAAGGCTTTGATAAACTTCGGTATTGCAGCAGCATAAGCACCATCTGGCGTTTGCTTTCGGCCGAATACATTAAAATACCGGAGTCCAATAATCTTCAAATCAAAAAGATTTGAAAAAACATGGGCATACAGTTCATTTACGTATTTAGTTACAGCATAAGGCGATATAGGCATCCCAATGTTCTCTTCAATCTTTGGCAATTCTACACTATCTCCATAAGTACTGGAGCTGGCCGCGTACACTATTCTCTCAACCCCGGTTTCTCTGGACGCTTGAAGGATGTTGAGAAAACCATCTACATTTACCTGATTGCTGGTTATGGGATCTTTGATGGATCTCGGAACAGAGCCTAGTGCAGCCTGATGCAAAACGACATGTACCTTCTTTACGCACTCCTTACAGGTATCGAAATCTCGAATGTCGCCTTCAACGAATTCAAAACCTGGCTCATCCATTAAATGCTCCAAATTGCTCCTGAAACCGGTACTTAGATTATCCAGGCAAATAACTTCATTACCAGCTTCCAGAAACGACTCGCAAAGGTTGGAACCAATAAACCCGGCACCGCCGGTAATCAGCACCTTCTTATTGCTCAGCTTTTGGTAGTTACTCACTATTTTGCGTAGTTAACAGCTCTTTTTTCTCTGATTACGGTAACTTTTACCTGCCCGGGGTAGGTCATCTCAGTCTGTATCTTTTGTGAGATATCAAAGCTCAGGGTGTCCGCTTGTTCATCGCTCACCTTCTCGCTTTCTACAATAACTCTAAGCTCCCTACCCGCCTGTATGGCGTAAGACTTGGTAACTCCAGGGTATTCCAGAGCTAAATTCTCAAGATCTTGCAATCGTTTGATGTAAGATTCTACAATCTCTCTTCGGGCTCCCGGTCTCGCCCCAGAAATAGCATCGCAGACCTGAATTACCGGAGATAGTAGATTATTCATTTCAATTTCATCGTGGTGAGCTCCTATGGCATTGCACACGTCTGGCTTCTCCCCGTACTTTTCTGCCAGGTTCATTCCTAGAATAGCATGTGGCAATTCAGGTTCATCGTCAGGAACTTTTCCTATATCGTGCAGCAGTCCGGCGCGTTTCGCCAGCTTGGTGTTCAAGCCCAGCTCTGATGCCATCGTAGCACTGAGATTGGCTACTTCTCTACTGTGTTGAAGGAGGTTCTGACCATAAGACGAGCGGTACTTCATTCTTCCAACCATTCTAATCAGTTGGGGGTGCAGCCCGTGAATACCGAGATCAATACAGGTGCGTTTCCCCGTTTCTATGATCTCTTCATCTATCTGTTTAACAACCTTATTCACTACTTCCTCAATGCGGGCCGGGTGAATTCTTCCGTCAGTAACCAATTGGTGAAGTGCCAAACGGGCTACTTCCCTTCTCACCGGATCAAAACACGAAAGAATAATTGCTTCTGGTGTATCATCAACTATAATTTCAACCCCGGTGGCTGATTCAAGTGCGCGAATGTTTCTACCTTCTCTACCAATAATCCTTCCCTTTAGTTCGTCGCTTTCAATATTAAAAACCGAAACAGAGTTCTCAATGGCGTGTTCGGTAGCCACTCTTTGAATACTTTGAATTACGATCTTCTTGGCTTCTGCACCCGCGGTAAGCTTGGCTTCATCCATGATCACTTTGATGTGATTCATGGCTTCGGTCTTAGCTTCGTCTTTCAATGTCTTTGTGAGCTCCGACTTTGCTTCATCCGCAGATAGGTTCGCTACTTTTTCCAGCTGTTCAACATTCTGCACGTGAAGTTTATCGAGATCCTTTTTCTTTTTCTCAAGAATTTCTAACTGTTTGCTCAGATTACCTTTAATAGCTTCAATTTCTCGCTTTTCTTTCTTGTTGCTTTCAATCTGCTTAGAAAGCTGTGAGTCGCGACTTTTAAGCCGGTCTTCTGTGCTTTGAATTTTCCGATTGCGGTCTTTAATTACTTTTTCGTGCTCTTCCTTGAGCTGAAGGAATTTTTCTTTGGCCTGAAGCATTTTTTCTTTCTTAATTGCTTCTCCTTCTTTTTCGGCCTCTTCAAGAATGTTAGAACGCTTTTTACCGAGTATGGTATTCAAGGCGACCCATGCTATGGCACCACCTGCAATAACTCCAACTAAAAGGCCCATCAATCCCGATGTCCAATCAATACTTTCCATTATTCATATCGCGCTGACTTGCAGCTTTTTTTTAAGGAAAGGAGCTTACAGTGTTACAGCATTGAATCGATCACCTCTTCAAGTTTTTTAAACTCCGAAGAAGAAATGGACGCGTCTTTCTTAACGTCTATCTCATTGAGTTTAGTGGCCATCTGTAATGCGGTCATGGCGAGCAAATCTTGCTTGTCTTTTACCGCGTAATTATCCTGCAGATGCTTAAGGTTTTTGTCAACCTTGGCGGCAGCTTTACGCACAGATTCTTCTTCATCCGCCTTTATGGTAATCGGATAAATTCTCCCTGCTATGGTCACTTTTATGGATAGTTCGCTCATTGCGTCCAATCTATCTATTCAATAGGGCAATACACCTGTCTATCTCCTTCACCAGTTCGTTAACTCTAAACTTCATTTCGGCTTTATCGCTTGAGCTTGACACTAGCGATTTTGCCAATTTTAGCCTGTCGTATTCGCCCTGAACAGCCTGAACACGATGCGTTTCTGATTTGAGTTTTCTCTCCAGATGCTTTATCTCTTCCTTAAGTGAATCGTTCTCTTCATTCAAGGAGTCAACCTTTTTCTTGACTTTTAAGAGCTTAGAAACAAGTGGTTCGATACTCGCAGAAACATCATTCATATTCAAACACTTCTTATACGAAGGCCATACAAATGTACTTTCGCTTCCAGTATTTACAAAATCCAAATCAAATGCTTAGGCAATTTATTTAAACTAATACTTGTTTAAATATTAGAACCACTTCAAATAATACAAGGCATAGCCTTTTTAGCTTCGAAAGCTCAATGAAAAATTTTATCGTAGTTTTTTCACTTTTAACTCTATTTACCCAGGTTGCGCAGGCACAATTTCCAAAAATGGATTTCTTCGGCCCACCGCTTGACATACCGCTTTACCTATCGGGAAATTTTGGGGAGCTTCGAAGCAATCATTTTCACACAGGAATTGATATAAAGACTGGTGGAGTAAAAGGTAAAAACGTTCTCGCAGCAGCAGATGGAAAGGTTGCAAGAATAGCTGTATCGCCTTACGGGTATGGAAAAGCAATCTATATTGACCACAAGGATGGTATGCAAACCGTGTACGGGCATCTGCTTGATTTCAATGATGAAATCGGAAAAGTGGTAAAGGAAAAGCAATACAGAGAAGAATCTTTTTCGGTTGATTTTAATCCCGAAAAAGATATTTATGTTCAAAAAGGTCAGGTAATAGCCTTGAGCGGAAATAGCGGAAGCAGCGGTGGACCACACTTACATTTTGAGATCAGAAAGGGAATCAAGCCTCAAAACCCACTGAAGTATGGCTTCGATATAAAGGATAATATAGCGCCCAGAATTCGAGGTTTGCGCTTTCACCCGTTGTCTCCAGATGCGAGAATCAATGGCGAACCGCGGCCCATAAGCTTCGTAGTTACCGGTTCACAGGGAAAGTATAGTATGCGTAATAATGGAGCGGTAAGTGTTTCTGGCGATTTTGGATTGTCTGTACATACCCTTGACTTTTTAAACGATGTACCGAATAAATGCGGGGTATATTCTCTTCAGCTTTTTATAGATTCCGCATTGATCTGCGAACAGAAGTTTGACGAACTCGATTTTAGCACGAATCGGCATATAAACTGCTACAAGGATTATGAAGTCTATCGCTCCAACGGCTGGCATTATCACAAATCGTTTATAGAACCGGGTAACGAACTTGAAGTTTACTCTCCCGATGTGGTCAATTCAGGTGTTTTGAATAATTTAGCAGCCGGCGAACATGAGGGACTTTACATCATTAACGACGCCTATGGCAATAAGTCTGAGTTGCCTTTTTCCTTTACAGTTATACCGGTAGATTCAAGCGCGACTTATACTAAGAATTTCGACGCTTATTTCAAATGGAACGCCCCTAATACGTATGAATTTCAGGATGAAATCAAGCTAGAAATTCCGGCCAGAGCTCTCTATTCAGACCTGCAATTCGTATTTGGAAGAGAAATGCAAAAGCCTCCATACGAAACGGCTCTGTATTCGCTGAATAACAAGCATATTCCCCTGGATAAATCCATGTCTATATCTTTCAATATCAGTCACATTCTTCCAGACAAAAGATCTAAGCTTGTGGCGGTGAGATTTAGCCCAGAAGGCTATAGAAGCTATTTAAAAGGTAGTGTAAACGGAGATATATTTACGGTAAAGTCCAGGAACTTTGGCAAATACGCCCTTGTTTTGGATGAAGAGAAACCGGAACTCAAGCCTTATAAGAATGCTGTAGGCGGAACCATTCCTGCCAGGGGAACACTTTATTACTCTATTAAAGATGAGATATCCGGGATAAATGAATACCGTGCTGAGCTCAATGGCAGCTGGGTGGTTTTGGAATACAACCCGAAAAAGAGCAGATTCGAATTAATTATAGAAGATACAGCTTTTTTAAAGGGTGCTAATTCGCTCGTAATATCTGTTCAAGATGCTGTAGGCAATGAGGTTGAAGAGAGCTTCAACTACACTTTTTAATGCTTGGTGTGATACTCTACAAGCCCTTCAATGGGTCCTTTAATAAATTTATCGACTTCAATACCGTATTTCTTTCCCATTTCAATGATTAGGTCTGAAAAGTAATAGCCCACTGATCCTACAATTCTGAGCCTGTACTTTTGATAATCCGGGTATTGTATAATGTATCGCTCGAAATATTTGGTAAAAGCATCGTCGGCTAATGCCTGAAAGTATGGATGATCCATATTCTCATTGACGAACTTGCTGAAAGATGCTAAAAACCTGTTTGGAAACATCTTTTTGTAAACGTTGAAGGTAATCTGGTCTTTGGTCAGATCGTATTGATCAACAAATAGTTTTCTGACATCGTCAGGCATCAGGTCGTTCATGAAATCGCGTACCACTTTTCTACCAAGGTGCATACCACTTCCTTCATCTCCAAGCATGTATCCCTGACCACCCAGGCTCATTTTTATTTCGCCATCTACAAAAAGGCAGGAGTTCGATCCGGTTCCTAAAATTCCGGCAATTCCCGATTCGTTCTCATATAGCGCCCGGGCAGCTCCCAAAAGATCGTGCAAGATGTGTATCTGTGCATTGGCAAAAACCTTTCCGAAGCCCTGCTCCATTATTTTTACATTCTGGCTTGTGTTACTCCCTGCACTGTAGAAGAAAAGCTTTGAAATATCGTAGAATGTATAAGGCGAAAAGTCAATATTGTTCAGAGTCTGAACGATGGTATCCGGGGTATGGAAATAAGGATTTATACCCTCGCTCCTAAAGGAGAACTCCTTACCGTTTTCCGTAATAAGTCTCCAATCAGTTTTGGTAGACCCGCTGTCTGCTATTAGTATCATACGGGTTCCAAAACTACCAAAATGACTTAAAGTATCAGGGTGCCGAAAAAAGAAACTTATTTACGTTGACTAGATTGGCCTTAACGGCATACATTACGATGGAAGCGGTATTCTTTACACCGAGCTTTTGCATAATGTTCTTTCGGTGGGTATTAACCGTATGTGTGCTGAGAAAGAGTTTTTCGGCAATCTGGCCATTTGTAAGGCCTTCGGCTATAAGGGTAATGATTTCCTGCTCTCTGACCGAGAGATTTACGGGCTGACAATTGAAGCTCTCAAAAGTCTCATCATTCGGGTCGATTTCTACCTGATGAATAGTCTCCAGAATTTTTCCACAGAAGAACTTAGAGCCCTTCTTGGTTTCGCGTACTGATGATATGATTTCATCCGAATCACAATTCTTTTTTACGTAACTCTTAACGCCTGCTTTCAGTGCGTTTACAATGGTTATACCATCCTGGTTTGGAGTTATGGCCACCACACCTAAATCGGGATATTGGCTTAAAACTTCGGGTACAGACTCAAGAGAAAATCCTTCAGCTGTGAAATCGATAAGTAGCACATCTGCTTCTTTTTCCGAAAGAATGGAAAGCAATTCATCTCCTGAAGTTGCTTCTCCGACAACTTGAATATCCGGCTCATTTGAAAGAACTACCCCTAAACCCAGCCTAATCAGCTGGCTATCATCTGCAATGACTACACGTATTTCCGAATCCACTTTATTTAGAATCTATTTAAATAGTGAAACTATAAATTTACATTCATCAAACCTCTGCAGCAAAAAAAAGTTTTAAAACTTATACAGGTATTCTTAACCCTTCATCGGCCAGAATCACATTATCAAAGATTGAAGAAGCTTCCTGGACAAAGGGTTCGTCTTTTCTATACCTGGCCGAGAAGTGGCCAAGCATAAGTTTTTTTGCTCCTGCTTCTTTGGCCACCCGTGCAGCATCTAATGTGGTGCTGTGCAAAGTGGTGGCAGCCCTCTGAGATTCTTTCTTTCTAAAGGTCGCTTCATGATAGAGCAGATCTACTCCACTTACATATTCTGCGGTACTATCGGAGTAGGCTGTATCGGTGCAAAAAGCATAAGATTTAGGATGTGGTGGAGCAGTAGTCAGCTCTTCGTTAGCAATTACCCTTCCGTCAGAGAGCTTGTAATCTGCACCGGCCTTAATTTGCCGAATACGCGGTACCGGGATATTGTATTTGTCGATGTATTCGCGCTTAATATTTCTCATTTTTTCCTTTTCGGAAATTCTAAACCCGCAAGTCTTAACTCCATGATGAAGCGGAAAACTCTGAATTGTGAGCTTCTTATTTTCAAATAGGGTATTCAGTCCATCAAAGGCCAGATGGTGCCAGACAATTTTGAATCGCAGTCTTGAATGAGAAATGCGCATTTGAACTTCCGTTGCTTCTCTGAGATCTTCATGAGCGTAGACATGTAAGTCAGTTGTGCGTCCCAGCAAGTGCATGGTGGAAATTAACCCGGGAAGCCCAAGATAGTGATCACCGTGAAGATGGGTAATGAAAATATGCTTGATTCGTTGGAATTTAACCTTGTATCGACGGAGTTGAAGCTGTGTACCTTCTCCGCAATCAAACAGAAAATAGTGCTCGTCGTGGTTTATCAGCTGAGAAGTAGGATTGTGTTTTAATGTAGGTGTGGCAGAACCGCATCCCAGAACCAATACCTCAAACTTCATTCGCCTCCAGCTTCTTCTTCTATTTTCTTATTTGTTTACAACCAGTCTTTTGGTTGCAGAAAGATTCATCCCCTCAAGCCTAACTATATATGTACCTTCTCTTAAACTTTCTACGGGAACCGTAAAGGAGTTATTTCCTGATTGGGCACGTCTGGTGAGAGTTAGAGCTTCCTTACCAACAATATCGAAAATGGTAATCTTTACTTCTTCTGAAGATTTGTAGTCAAAGTTCAGCTCAAAAGATGTTTGAGCTGGATTGGGATATAAACCAAAATCTACAGCAGCGTTTTCCACACCGTCGCTGAGCGGATCTGAAATCACAATACTATAGCCATCCACAAAAATAGGAAGGTTGATAATTTGACTATAGGCCATAACAGAAATGGTCAAGTCAAAAACACCTGCTTCTGTCGGAATACCACTAATGATTCCACAACCCTGATCGCCACCCAGATAGGTGCAGGGAGTGGTTAAAGGAGAATTACAATCAAAACTCAATCCTTCAGGAAGCCCCATTACAGTAATAATAGATGCCGAATCAACTTCCACATCAAAGGGTGCGTTAAAAGGATCGCCATTTTCCGGGACGAGAACGTCAATTTGTTGGCTGTAAAAAGAATTAATCTCACCATCGTTTAAATTGGTGATGGTATCCGGGGCTACGCCCCACACTTCGTCTCCAAAATCAAAAATGGGATCGCACTGAGACCAGGCGTAAGCTGTGGTAAAAAGTAAAATAAGGCTGAGTAGAATTTGTTTCATATGCTTTAATCTTCTGATCCTAACTCTCTCTCTATTTCTTCCATCATAACCATATCTACTGCTTCATCTTTAGTAGGTGTTATGTTCAAAACAGAATGGAGTTGTGATATCTTGACGAGTTTTTCCACGGAAGGTTGCAATCCGCAGATAACAAATGAACCCGAATTTTCTTTGCATAGTCGGTTTCCAGTAAGCAGTGCGCTAAGACCACTTGAATCGCAATATCTCGTTGCGCTAAGGTCTACAACAATATTTCTCTTACCGCTTTTGCCCAGGTAAACCAATTCCGACTTCAAATCGGGAGCACTCATGGTATCCAATTTTTCTACTTCACTGGTTACCACGGTATATTTGTCTTCGTTTTCTACGCTAAATTTCATAGTTCAATAATGCTGACTTTAATCAAAGATAGTCTTTCTAATTATTCCGCTCAATTTTACCTGCAAGCAAATACAATACAGCCATTCTAACCGCTACACCATTCTCTACCTGTTGGAGAATAATGCTCTGTTCGCTATCGGCCACATCGCTAGATAGCTCTACACCCCTGTTTATAGGTCCAGGATGCATAATCACTATCTTTTTCTTCAAGCTATCTAGCAATTGGCGATTTACCCCGTAGAGCATACTGTACTCTCTCAGCGATGGAAAAAATGCAATATCCTGTCGCTCGAGCTGGATTCTGAGAATATTGGCCACATCGCACCATTCAAGAGCTTTGCGCAGGTTTGTCTCTGTTTTCACTCCAAGCGATGATATGTATTTGGGCAAAAGTGTAGCCGGACCACAGACCATTACTTCGGCACCTTGCTTTTGCAGGGCATAAATATTGCTCAATGCAACCCGGGAATGCAAAATATCACCAACGATCACAACCTTTTTACCTTCTACCGTTCCGAGCTTTTCGCGGATGGAATAGCTATCTAGAAGGGCCTGTGTGGGATGCTCATGTGTTCCGTCTCCGGCATTTACAATACGCGCTTTTACCTGGCGAGATAGAAAATCGGGTGCCCCGGGATTCGGGTGACGCATAACCACCATATCTACCTTCATAGCCAGGATATTATTTACGGTATCTACCAGCGTTTCACCTTTTTTGACCGAAGAAGATGATGATGAAAAATTAATCACATCAGCAGAAAGCCTTTTTTCTGCCAATTCAAAGCTTAGCTTGGTTCGGGTAGAATTCTCAAAGAAGAGATTGGCAATGGTAATATCCCTAAGTGAAGGAACTTTCTTAATAGGCCGATTAATTACATCCTTGAAATTATCGGCAGTAGAAAAAATCAGTTCAATGTCTTCTCTGGTGAGATTTTTAATTCCGATTAAATGATCTACACTCAGGCTACTCATCTTCTTCTTTTGTTGAATAGAGGGTTACTTTATCTTCTCCTTCGGTTTCCACCCAGTCTACGTGCACTCGCTCGCTTGAAATGGAATCTACCGTATTACCGGTAAAATCGGGCTGAACAGGCAATTGCCTGCTGAATCTTCTGTCAATTAAAACCAGGAGTTCCACTTTTATGGGTCTTCCAAAAGCCAGCATAGCATCCAGGCCGGCTCGGATGGTTCTCCCGGTAAATAAAACATCGTCTACAAGCACAACATTTTTACCCTCCAGGCTAAATTCCAACTCTGTTTCATTGGGAATAGAAATTTCATCTCTTCTCCTAAAATCATCCCGGTGAAAAGTAATGTCTAAAGAGCCGTTCCGAATGGTTTTGAGCCCTGTAATTTCTTTTAGTCTCTCAATAATTCTTCTGGATAGATATACTCCCCTTGGTTGTAATCCTATCAGGGCTGTATTACTAAAATCTCCGTGGTTTTCAATCAATTCATGACAGAGACGGGTAATGGTAATATCTAGTTGCTCGCTATTTAAAAGCTCTCGTGGCTTCATACACGGCATCAAATATAGCAGATTGCAACTAGCTGGGCTCAAGATTTAAGCTGCAAAAAATTAAGATTCACGGATTATACCTAAATGCAGCTAAAAGGATGCTTAATAGATGTATCCAAAAAGCTGTGAATCAAGCTAAAGATTGATACAATACCTTGATTTCAGAAAAGAATAAAATTAGATTTGCACTTACTTAATGTTCAAGTTAGTACTTCGAAACAAGTAAACTTGACATCAATATTATTAAAATGAACAAAAATTTATCAAGTAGATTAGCCCTGGCGGTTGTAGGAATTATGTGTTTGACGATTGGCTATTCTCAAAATCCGGGCGATACGATTGTGGTCCAGGCCTTCAATTACAATAGCTTAACACGAGATACCAATATTGTTTTCAGCGGCTTGCCCGATGTGAGCTATGAAAAAGTGCTCATGATGTACAATATGCGTTGCCACGGAGCAGAAGTGAATAATACTGGTGGAAACAACAACGGACCCAACGGCAACAATGCCTGTGGTGAGTGGGATTACAGCTGTAACACCTATCTGTTTGACCCCAATAGACTGGATTCTACCAAGGCTTTTGCACCCTCACATGCCATTGGTGGCTTTCAGGGCGACGTTTTTGCATACACCCTTTCACCTACCTACAATGTTTTCCAGCAAATACAAGAAGAAGTTGTAGTTGACAATGTTATTTCAGAAGATATTTATCCGGTCGGAAACGGAAGTTCAGGTCTCATTAATGCCATACCCACGAGCGCAGTTAATGCGAAGAGCCAATACCTTTACACTGCTGAAGAATTATCTGGTTCGGGACTTACCGGGGAGATAGACGCCATTGAATTTAATGTACTCAACGGATCAGAAACAGCTCAGTTTTTCCGATGCAAGATTAAAGCTACTTCAAAAATAGAACTGGATAATGCCGATCCTGATAACGATAACTGGATGCAGGTTTACGAGCAGAATACTTCATTTGCTCCAGGTATCAACAGGCTGCAGTTTGCTAATCCTTTTATGTGGGATGGATCTTCAAATATCATCGTCGAGTTTTCGTATTCTAACCTAAACGGAAGCGATGACCTGGAAATTGAAGGTGAAAACAATCAAACAAATCTTGAGCTTCATTCACGCGGAGACCGCAACCACATTTTTGATGGTGCAAATTCAGTCGTTGCTCAAGGCTACAAAGGTATTGGTGGAAACAATCCCAGAACGGTTGAAGCCTGGATTAAAACAAACAATACAGAAGATGATATCATATCATGGGGTGTTAATTCAGCAATTTTTCCAGGTGGGAAATGGATAATGAGACTAAATGATCAAGGTTTCGATCTGCCAGGAAGACTAAGAGTAGAAGTAAATGGTGGGCAAATCGTAGGTCAAACAAATTTGGCGGATGGAGAATGGCATCACGTAGCCTGTGTTTTCGATGGAACTACATTGAATGATGCAATTCTATACGTAGATGGTGAAGTTGAAACAGTAGAGGCCGGAAATGCTGACATCGATGTTGACACTTATTTGGAAGAAGGAATTGATGTTCAAGTCAGTGGTGGACATCACGGTAGATTTTTCAATGGAAATATTGACGACGTGCGGATCTGGAGTGCAGCCCTAACAGCGGAAGATATTTCAGAATGGAAGTATAAAAAGCTTACTCCCGATCATCCGAACTACGGCAACCTGGAACTCTACTACGAATTCTCAGAAGGCACAGGAACTCAAACCGAAGACCTCAGCGGAAATGACCGGAATGGCCAATCTCAGAACGGTGGACTCTGGGGCAGCGTTCGTGGAGAAGATCTCTTCAAAGGAATGGATCTGGATAATAACCGACCCAATATTTCTTTCGTTTCTGGCGAGTATGATATTTCAATCGTAGAAACTACTGTAAATGATACGGTCTTTAACACTCCCAATCCTATTACAGTAAATGGTATCCTAAGTGTTCCTGGCGGTCCTGGTGACGATATCGTTCAACCAGACGATTATTTCGAAGCCTGGGCAGCTACTGCAAACCAGGTCTTTGATCCGGAAGGAAATCTTATTGAAACTATTCCGGTGGAGCCGGATGGCGTTGTAGAAATCACAGAACTACAATATTGGAGAAGAAGAGCTTCTAAGGTAGAGATCATGTCTTTTGTTACTCCCTATGGTATTCAGCTTGACCTGGGCCCTGAGGGAAAAACCTGGACTTTTGATCTAACCGACTTTACGCCACTATTCGATGGTACACGAAGACTTACCATGGAGCGCGGAGGAGAATGGCAGGAAGAAATTGATATCAAATTCTTGTTTATCGTAGGGACCCCGCCCAGAGATGTGCTCGAAATAAAGCAAATATGGGGAGTGGAATATCCCTTTTATCAGGACATCCTGAATGAAAATTTCTTTGAGCCCAGAGATGTGCCAACGCTGGAAGAAGGAGTTGGTTTTAAAATTCGCACAGCCATTACTGGTCACGGACAAGAAGGCGAGTTTATTCCACAAACCCACTGGGTTGATGTAAACGGCGGTGAAAATGAATTTGAGTGGGAAGTGTGGACGGAATGCGCCGAAAACCCTGTTTACCCTCAGGGTGGAACCTGGATTTTTGACAGAGCCGGATGGTGCCCTGGAGCCCCAACAGATCTCAATGAATTTGACATTACACCATTCGTTACACCGGGCCAAACGGTTAATCTGGATTATGGGTTAAACAATGCGCAGGGTACTTCAAGATACATCGCCAACCACCAATTGGTCACATACGGAGAGGTAAACCACACCCTAGACGCATCGGTTGTTGAAGTGCGCAAGCCTTCAAATCGCGTTGAGTTTACGCGTATAGGTACAATTTGTAATGAGCCGGAAGTAGTAATTCAGAATACTGGATCTGCGGAGCTTACTTCGCTTACCATCAATTACTGGGTAAATGGAGACCCTGCACCTGAAACTTTTGAGTGGACGGGAAGCCTGGAGTTTCTGGAAACGGAAATCGTAACCCTTCCTACAAATGACGGATTGGTTTGGGAGTATGCGCAATTAGAAAATAATGTCTTCCACGTAGAAGTAGAATCGCCAAACGGGGCGGCTGATGAATACGCTTTGAATAATGTATATGACTCCCGCTTTGAGATTCCGGATGTTATGCCAACAGAATTCATTATCATGTTCAGTACAAATAGCCAGCCACAAGAAAATTCTTATGAGTTATTGGATTCGGAAGGAAATGTAGTTTGGTCGAGAGATGATATGGTGGCTGAAACCCTTTATTTTGATACACTCAACCTGGTTCAGGGATGCTATACTTATCGCGTTTACGATACAGACGATGACGGTCTTAACTTCTTTGCGAACAACGACGGGTCAGGTTTTACAAGATTCAAAGAAGTAGGTGGCCCAACCTTAATATTCTTTGAAGGTGACTTTGGAGATAATATCAATTACAGCTTTACGGTAGACTTACCGCTTTCTTATGATGACTTAAAAGGCGATAGCGGATTAGATATGATCTTGTACCCCAATCCTGCGCAAGATCAGGTTAATTATGAATTGATTGGCTTTAGTGAGAATGTGCGAATTACAGTATTTAATTCGGTAGGCCAGCTAGTCAAAGAAGAGCGAATTCAAACTTCAGGGCTAAGCTTTAACGGCGAGATAGATGTCAACGACCTCAGTCCGGGTATTTATCTCATCAAGGCTTATGATGGAGAGCTCGAAAAAACCGAAAGAATAATTATTCAATAAAGAAAGGCCCTCGATTTATTTCGGGGGCTTTTTTTTTGATTTTAAACCTTGATTTCTCTGGCCATACTCACTGTTTTATCGATTAGCATTACCCTATGTCTCATCGAGTCGCAGTCATAGGCGGTGGAGCAGCGGGCTTCTTCGCTGCCATCCAGGTAAAAACCAATTATCCAAATGCCGATGTGCAGCTATTCGAAAAGAGCAATAAAGTACTCTCCAAAGTGCGCATATCCGGTGGCGGGCGGTGTAACGTAACCAGTGGGCTCACATCAATCAGCGACTTGTCTAAATCATACCCGCGTGGGGGCAAGCAACTCAAAAAGTTGCTCCCGGTTTTCAGCACCAAAGACACCTGGAAGTGGTTTGAGCAGGAAGGAGTTGAACTCTACACGCAAACCGATGGTAGAGTTTTTCCCAAATCTGATAATTCGGCCTCTATTGTCAATGCTCTGATGACTCGTTTTCAGACTCTGGGATGCGAGCTTTATATGCAGTCTGCCATTGAAAAGATGGAGAAGGAAGGTGAAAAACTCGCAGTAACAATTAACGGTCAGCGGCAATTATTTGACAAGGTTATCGTGGCATCGGGCGGTTCTCCAAAACGTATGGGATTTAAATGGCTCGAAGATATGGGGCATAAAATCGTTGACCCCGTTCCTTCGCTCTTTACCTTTAACCTGCCGGGAGATCCAATCAGGGACTTACAAGGCGTTTCCGTTGCAGACGCAACGGTCTCCATTCGCAGCACCAAACTCGAAGCGCGCGGCCCCTTGCTCATAACCCACTGGGGAATGAGCGGTCCGGCAGTGCTGAAGCTCTCAGCTTTCGGGGCCCGGATACTGAATGAAATGGCCTATCAATATGAGGTAAAAGTAAACTGGACCGGCAATCAAAACGAACAGGAAGTGCGACAGATAATTGACGAGATCAGATCATCTAACCCCAAGAAAAAGGTAGAAAACGTAAACCCGCACTCCTTCCCCACCCGGCTTTGGACTTACTTGCTTGAAAAAACCGAAGTAGACCTAGCCAAAAACTGGGCTGAACTCTCCAAAAAAGAGATCAACAAGCTCTGCCAGGTGCTTACGAATGACTCCTACAGTGCAAAAGGAAAAACAACCTTTAAGGAAGAGTTTGTTACCTGCGGAGGCGTGAGCCTGGAATCAGTCAATATGAAAACCATGGAGAGCAAGGTGTTTCCCGGTCTATATTTTGCCGGGGAAGTGCTGAATATTGATGGGGTTACCGGAGGCTTTAATTTTCAGGCTGCCTGGACTACGGGGTATGTGGCTGGGAGATTGGGCAAATAATGCAATAGTTTATTCTAAAGGGTAATTTTCCGGAAGCTGACTGTATACGCTGTATAACCAATAAATAAACAGCCCTACTACAATCAGTTGCAATACATAACCGATAGCAACATTTCGCCATTTATACTTTTTAGAATAAAGTTCCTTAAATGGTCTGCTACCCAATAATAGTAAATAGATAAAGATTGTCCCAAACCATTCTGCCGCATTGAGTTGATTGTCGGCGGAAGACATCCATTCATCCGGCCAGTCGGTGCGAGTATTTCTTTTACCTGATGAATTCTTGCTCTTCTTTTCTTTCATGAAACTCGATCGAAATGAAAGAAACGAAATTTATCTAAAGGATTGCTATTTACGGTAGCGATCCTAAATGCTAAAGCGACAAATGCACCGCCAAGATGTTTCAATTGCTTAGATTAATCCTTGTCCGAACTCGATTTATAGCCAATAGAATTTCTCGGTTTTTCCTGTTCTTTAATAAACTGTCTCAGGTAATTGAAGATTAACTCTATTTTCTCATCTTGTCCGCTCACCTTTTTTCGGATTTCTTCCATTTCAATCAATAAATCCTTATGAGTCAGGAGCATTTCGCGCATTTTTGTGAATGTCCTGACGATTCTGATATTTACAGCAATAGCTCTTGGACTGTTTAAAACGCATGATAACATAGTTACTCCTTGTTCGGTAAAACAAAAAGGAGCATAGCGCAAGCCTTTTTTATCTCCCTTGGATGTCACGAATTGTGATCTCCAAGTTTCTAGCTCTTCTTTGGTCATTTCGAACATAAAGTCTTGCGGAAATCGTTCGATGTTCCTTCTAACAGCTTGTTTTAAAACTCTCGTTTCAACACCAAAAAGTTCAGCAAGATCACGGTCGATCATTACTTTTAAATTTCTGAGCTCATAGATTTTACTGATAATGACTTCTTCTGGTATCGCTAACTCGTCGCCCATTTTGTTTCCAGTTTTAAAGACATAAAACTGCGATTATCTATTGGAGATCACAAATTGTGATATCAAATACAATTCATTTATATCCGGTGTTGGTATCAGCTTCACTGGGTTTAGCTTCGCTGAGCTCCTTCGTCGGTTGTAACGCAGCGTTAATTAATAGGCCAAAAAATAGGAAAGATGTGTTGCTCTAAAGGATTGTTCCCTACTATTGCAATCACTCGCTTGTATTGCAAAGGAACATTGGCCCAGGTATCAATCATAAATAAAGTATATCTTGCGAGCTTCTATTCAGAAGAGACAAAGAGTTAACAAATACTTATGATGAAGAAAATTTTCTACGCACTGGCTGTAATAGTCACAACTTCCGTTTACAGTCAATCAGAATTTGAGATTACGACGGGACCAGCTATTGAAGAAAACAAGAAGAGAATCTATACTTTTTTTGGAGAAAAAGATGGGAACTATTATTTCGGAGGAAACAGAAATAATAAAGATGATTACACCTTATTTAAATTTAATAACCAATTCGAACTGGAAAAGGCTGTTGAACTAGATCTTGGATCAAAACTAAAGACCTACTTCAGTGATAATCCGTCTTATGGGTTCAACTTGGTTTCTATGGATAGTGAAAATCTATATTTTATGCGAGCTGAAGGAGGTAAATTGTCGGAGCTAAACGTCACCTATTTTATGGATGGTTATAAGCTGGATGATCTAAATTCGGTCGACGACCCTATTCAGATAACAGAAGAAAGCAATATCCCTAAATCAGG
>Ga0207419_1001033_pt1 | contig 22371 bp, 24 predicted proteins | sample ElkSloMetagenome_4_FD_184723 | JGI IMG/M metagenome (GOLD analysis project Ga0207419, IMG submission 184723) | Hot spring microbial communities from Elkhorn Slough, Monterey Bay, USA - MD2A (version 2) | ecosystem: Environmental > Aquatic > Marine > Intertidal zone > Estuary: Microbial mat ... | reverse complement strand
ACGTGTGGATAAAAACTGGGATGTTATCGGTGAGAAGAAAATTGAAAGGAAATTTTCTTTTAAAGATTTCAAGGAGAATATGATTTTTGTTAATAAAATAGCAGAAGTTGCAGAAGCTGATGAGCATCATCCGGACTTGTTTATCTCTTATTCAAAACTAACTGTTACTTTATTGACCCATAATATTGGCGGACTTTCCGAAAATGATTTTATCGTGGCGGCTAAAATTGATCAGCTGGCACATTAACTGAACTTTTTTATGCAATTATTAACCCGCGGCACAGGCTTATACACCGATCACTATGAGCTCACCATGGCACAAGGTTATTTCAAATTCCAGCGGCATGAGAAGCCTGCAATATTTGATTATTTTTTCAGAAAAAATCCATTTAAGGGCGGATTTACATTATTTGCAGGATTGGACTCCTTCCTTGATATGCTCGAATCATTTCATTTTGAGAACAAAGACATCAATTATTTGAAGAATGTTGGTTTTGCAGATGATTTTTTAGATTACCTTAAAAATTTCAGGTTTTCGGGATCAATTTATTCTTTTTCAGAAGGGGATTTAGTGTTTCCCAAAGCGCCGGTTGTACGTGTGGAGGCACCCATATTAGAAGCGCAGATTATTGAGACGCTGCTGCTTAATATTCTTAATTTTGAAACGCTGATCGCCACCCGTGCAGCCCGGATGAAAATTGCTGCCGGTGGACGGAATTTAATTGATTTTGGTATGCGGCGCGCCCAGGGTCTTGGTGCCATACACGCCACACGTGCTGCAGTTATCGGAGGGTTTACAGCCACCTCAAATGTACTGTCTGCTGACCTTTTTGGTTTAACCTCTACCGGCACAATGGCACATTCCTGGGTACAAAGCTACGAAGATGAATACCAGGCTTTTTCTGAGTTTGCTGCAGCCTTTCCTGAGAACTGTATTTTACTTATTGATACATACAATACGCTGAATTCAGGAGTGCCAAACAGTATTAAAGTAGCCCGGGAAATGGAGCAGCGCGGCCATAAACTTATGGGCGTTAGGCTTGACAGTGGCGATCTTGCGTACCTGAGCAAGAAAACCCGCAAGCAGCTTGATGATGCCGGGTTCAATTATGTGAAAATTATAGTTTCCAATCAAATGGATGAACATATTATGGCAAGTTTAATCCAACAAGGGGCGTCAATTGATGGTTTTGGCGTGGGCACCCGGCTGGTAACCGGTAAACCTGATGCCGCACTTGATGGTGTTTACAAGCTGGCTTCATTTGATGGTACGCCCAGGCTGAAATTATCTGAGAATTCCGATAAACTTACCTTGCCGGGTAGGAAAAGTGTAATTAGGTATTTTAACAAAGAGAATAAGGCATACGCCGATGTTGTTGCCCTTGAAGGTGAAATGCCGCAGGAAATGATATATCCCGGACAAACAGAAATAAAAAACCAAAAGATTTCCTGTATGAAAGCGGAGCCAAAATTGGAAAAGGTATGGGAAAATGGGCGGCGGCTTTTTAAGAAAAGAAATGTAAAAGAGATTCAGGAATATGGCACAGAAAAGTTGTTACATTTACCCAATGAGCATAAGCGGTTTGAAAATCCGCATGTTTATAAAGTTGGAATAAGTCCTGAGCTGTTAAAGCTTCGCAATGAACTTATAGAGAAACATATGTAAAAGAATTCTGCTTGTGCATTAACGATTCCAGATTTCCCATGCTTTTTCTGCCTGCAAATGCAGCATTTCAAGTCCATTTTTTACCTGGGCTCCCTGTTCCAGCCCCATAGACATGAATTTCGTTAAATCAGGATTGTAAACCAGATCGTAAAGCAGATGTTTTTGGCCCACATACTGATAGGGGAGCTCAGGACAGCTGTGAATGTCCGGATACATGCCCAGCGGAGTGGTGTTAATGATAATGGTATATTCATTTAAAACATCAGGTGAAAGTTCGTTGTATGAAACAACAGATGTGCCATTTGCATTATTTCTGGAAACATGAAGAAAATCAATTTTCTTTTTTTTCAGCACAAACTCAATGGCTTTAGAAGCGCCTCCTGTGCCAAGAATTAAAGCTTTTGTATGTTCCGGCTGAAGCAGAGGATTAATCGATTCTTCAAAACCAAAAATATCTGTATTAAAGCCTTTGGTCTTTAACAGACCCACATTTTCAGTAAATTTTATGGTGTTTACTGCGCCGATCTGTTCGGCTTCCGGGTCTAGTTCATCAAGATAATCAATTACTTTTTCTTTGTAAGGAATGGTAACATTTAACCCGTTTAATTGTGGATTTGTGGCAATAATATCCTTAAAACGGGCTATGGAATCAATTTCAAAATTTTGGTATACGCAGGTGTGCAGGTTTTCTTTTTCAAATTTTTCTGAAAAATATTTTTTCGAAAAGGAGTGGGTTAAGGGATATCCTATTAAACCATAAATGTTCATACCTTATTAGGGTTTTTACTGGCAATTTTCTCTACCTGCCAGATAATTACAAAACCAATAATTGCCAGAACAAGGGCAAATATAAACTGGCTTTCGAATCCGGTTTGTTGTTCGTATACAAAAGGGAATACATTTTTCTCAATGAGTGGCTGCGGCTCTCCGTGGCTGTCGAGATACGTTTCAATGGTGATCTTCCAGGGCCATATCTTATTTAATGAACCCACCATGAATCCGGCCAGCAAGGCAATGGTAAAGTTATGGTATTTCTTCAGCAGCCAGGATAACAGGTTGGAAAAACTCAGAAGTCCAATGGCTGCACCAAAGGCAAGCAGCAACAGAACGTTTACTTTAACCTCGTTTACGGCTGCGAGAACAAACTGGTATTTGCCTAATAAAAGGAGGATAAAACTTCCCGATATACCAGGCAGTATCATGGCACATATGGCCAGAGCGCCTGAGAGGAATACAAACCACCAGGCCTCCGTGGTTTCAGCTGGTGTAATCACGGTAATGATATAGGCAACAGCAGTGCCAACAATGGCAGCAATAATTGTAGGGGCATTCCACTTTTTAATTTTTTTTGCCACAAAAATAGCTGAAGCTACAATGAGGCCAAAGAAAAAAGACCATACCAACACAGGGTGGGTAAGGAGTAATTTTCCAATTATTTGCGCAAGGGTAACCACGCTGATAAAAATACCTGCAAATAAGGCCACAAGGAAATTGCCATTTATATGTTTCCAGAACGCTCCAATACCTTCTTTAAAAAGCTTCTGTAAGGCTGTTAAATTTATGGATTTAATGGAGTTCAGTAGTTCCTCATATATGCCGGAAATAAAAGCAATAGTACCCCCTGAAACGCCCGGCACCACATCAGCTGCACCCATTCCCATGCCGCGTAAAAGAATGTAAATATATTCCCTCAAAGAACGGTTCATTTTAATTCTGTTTTAAATTTTCCGGTAAAAATTCAAAGAATGTATCCCCCCTTAAACCGAGCCGCAGGGCTTCAAGAGATACAACTTCATTAGGTGCAATATTACCAAGATTTACGTTTTCTCCAAGTAATTTAATAAACCATACTTGTTGGTTTTTATTGGGTGCTTCCCAGAGCAGGTTCTCGGTATTAACGTGCTCAACAATATCCTGTATTAATTCGATATTTGCAGATCCATCTTTATTGTAGATACCAATGGTGCCACTCTCGCGGGCTTCCGCAATTACTTTCCAGGCACCCGCCTCAAGCTCCGTTTTGGTCATACTTACCCATTCATCATCGGGAATAACCACTCCTGCCTGCTTGGAACCAACTTCTGATAATACAGTTACCTCTTTTGAAAGATCTTCAATGTAGGCGAGCTTTTTGTCGTGTTCAAGAAAAATAGACCCGTCAGAAATTTCTGCCACCTGCATGTCATATTTTTCTAGCATCCGTTTGTAATCATCATACTTGTCTCTGATGATGAACATTTCAAACAAAGTGCCACCAAAATAAGGTTTCAGTCCTGCAGATTTGTAAATGCTTATTTTCTCACTTAAATTATTAGTAATAAGTGCTGTTCCAAAACCAAATTTTACCAGGTCGGTGAAGTTCGCTGAAGAATTGCAGAATTGTTCTGCCTCAGCTATGCTCAGCCCTTTATCCATCATCATTGTAAGTCCGTTATTGCGCGGCTGTTCCGGCCTTTCCGGTATAAATGGTATTTCAAAATTCATGGAAGCTATTATTTTTTATGTTTTTTCAGTAGGTTCAATACAACCGGTATATTTCCAGCCTCAGGAAAGGCATCTAAAAAGGCCTTATGATACACATAATTTAGTTTGAGGCCTTTCTCAAGATAATCGAGTCCGAATTCTTCTATGCCAAGCATGAAAAAATAGGCGGCTAACCGATAATTAATGAAAGCATTTTTTTCATTAAATTCATATGATTCGGTAAGGGTGTCAATGGCATTTCCTATTTCATTTTTTTTGGCATAAAGATCAGCAAGGTTTAGCCATGCTTCAAAATCATGCTCGTCAAGTGACACCGTTTTCCGAAATGCGGGCATGGCTTTTTCCGGTTTTTTAAGGCGGTTATAAATATTACCCAAAGCAAACCAGAATTCTGAATTTTCGTCGTCGAGGGCAATGGCTTTATTGATATATTTTAAAGCTTTGGTGTATTGTTTGCGATAGGCCATAACCAGTCCCAGCCCGTGCCATGCTTCAGGAAAATGCTCTTCAATTTCTGTCGCTTTTTTGTAATAGATGTATGCATTTTTATAATCTTCCATTTTTTCATAACACTCACCAATACAACAGAAAACATCCTCGTTCTCATCGTCAAATTCAAGGATCTGACAATATACCTTTATGGCTTCAGTGTATTTATCTATGGCAGACATGGCGTTTGCTTTACCAAAATACGCTGAAAGATAGTACTCATTAAGGGCAATGGTATAATCGTATGCTTCAATAGCTTTCTCACTTTCATTGAGTTGCTCATACAAACTTCCCATATTGTACCAGATATGATCAGAAAACGGATCGATATCAAGGTAGCGGTCTAAAAATGAGACACTTTTGGAAAAGTCGCCTTTTTGCTCAAAGCATCCGGAAAGATTCCATATCACTTCCAGATTTTCAGGTTCAATCTGATGGGCCTGGGTAAGGTATCTTATCTGCAGGTCAGTTTCCTGGGCGTTGCTAATGCTGTCGTTTATGGCCAGCAGAATATCTACTTTATCCTCGGTAGTCATATCCAGTGCCTGGTTGTAACTGCGAATAGCATCTCTCACCCTACGCAGCAGCAAATAGGCAAGTCCTTTTAAGATGTAAATATCGCTGTTTTCAGGTTCAACTTTTCCCTGCTGGTTTAGCACAATAAGTGCCTCCTGTGGCTTTCCCTGTTCAATAAATAAATTGGCTTTCTTTAATTTTAACAGATTGGTTCCCGGATGCTGACTTATGGCAGTTTCTATGGCATTAAATGCTTTGGTAAAATACCGGTTATCTATATAGTAATCTATAATCTCTTCAAACTCATGCACATCAAAGAAGAATTCTCTTTGTTGTTTAAGCATGTCCTCGTACCTGTTTACTGAGTCGTAAAAGTTATGATCACTAAAAAAGTTTGGATCCCTCTCTTCACTCATACAATTTTCTTAAAATAAAGGTCAAATGTACTAATATTTTCACTGATTGCAACCAATTTAGTCTGTAAGTTCTAAACATATTATGAACCTATGGTCACCATTTTTCTTTTACCAGATCCCGATAGAATCAGAAAAAACACCAAAATGCTTTATAACAATAAATTTTATGAAAATTATCTAAATGATGTAAATATAATCATTTTATTGATTATATTTACATCAAAAAAACATGTATTTTAAGTCAAACATAAAGATTCTCCGGAAACGTAAAAAACGCACCCAGGATGAAGTTGCCTCGGCATTAAAGATGAAACGTTCTACCTACAGTGGATATGAGAACGGTGTGGCAAAGCCTGGAGTACCTATGCTGATAGAGTTCTCGCGGTATTTTGGCGTGGCAATAGACACCCTCCTTACCGTAGACTTGTCAAAACTGGGCGAGTTTCAGTTCAAAGAGCTTGAAAACGGCAATGATGTATTTATCAAAGGTAGCAACCTCAGGGTTTTAGCAACCACAGTTGATAAAAACAATGAAGAAAACATTGAGCTTGTTCCGGAAAAAGCAAAAGCCGGGTATGCTACCGGTTATGCAGATCCTGATTATATCGGAAACCTGCCAGCTTTCCAATTGCCTTTTTTATCACGGCAGAAAAAATACCGCACCTTTCAGCTCAGCGGGGATTCCATGTATCCTATTCCTGATGGGGCCTGGGTAACGGGTGAATTTATGCAGGACTGGAGCCGTATGATCACCGGGCATGCCTATATTCTTTTTACAGTAGAGGAAGGAATTGTTTTTAAAATTGTTGAGAACCTGCTGGAGGCCGAAGGGCGGTTAATTCTTTACAGCCTTAATCCAATCTATGAACCTTATGAGGTAAAAGCCGCAAATGTGCGTGAGGTATGGCAGTTTGTGAACTTTATCAGTGCGGAAATCCCTGATCCGGTGGTACCAAAGGATGAGCTATACCGCACGGTTGCTAATCTTAAGCGCGATGTAGATTTACTTAAGGGCAGGGCAATTGTTGATGTAAAGGTGCAGAATGAAAAAACGGATTAGGCTCAGGAATGCCTTTTTTCCAGAACTTTTACCACATCAGTCAGGGATTTGTCTTTTGCTGCCAGTAATACCAACAAATGATACATGAGGTCTGCAGCCTCATTGAGAAATAAATTGTCGTCGTTATCTTTGGCTTCAATAATGAGTTCAACGGCTTCTTCACCAACTTTTTGTGAGATTTTGTTAATGCCTTTTTGAAACAGGCTGGTGGTATATGATTTTTCAGGCATATCAATTTTTCGTTGTATAATAAGATCCTGAAGTTGTTTGAGAAACTCTACTTCTGCTTTGTTTTCTTCATTAAAGCAGGTGTCCTGCCCTGTGTGGCAAACCGGACCTGCAGGTGCTGCTTTTATCAGCAGGGTATCCTGGTCACAATCTACAATAATATCTTTTACATGAAGAAAATTCCCGCTTTCTTCGCCCTTTGTCCACAGCCGGTTTTTGGTACGGCTGAAAAATGTTACTTTTCGTTCATTTTTGGTTTTTTCATATGCTTCTTCGTTCATAAAGCCTACCATAAGCACTTTTTTGGTAGCGCTGTCCTGCACTACGGCCGGGATTAATCCGTCTAATTTTGTAAAATCAAGGTTCATTATGATTGTAAATGTTGTTCCGGGGCAATGCGCACCGGGATATTAAATGACTTTAAATATTTTTTTAGTTCGGGTACACTAATTTCTTTGTAGTGAAAAATGCTGGCAGCCAGGGCAGCATCAGCTTTTCCCTGTGTAAAAACATCGGTAAAATGCTCCATCAAGCCGGCTCCTCCGGAGGCTATTACAGGTATGGATAAACTCTCTGATAATTGTTGCAGAGCCTCAGTAGCAAAGCCCTTTTTAACACCATCGTGATCCATTGAAGTAAAAAGAATTTCTCCCGCACCTCTTTCTTCGGCATCCCTGGCCCAGGAAAATAGCTCTTTATCGGTAGGTATGCGGCCGCCATTTACGTATACTACCCACTTGTTATTCTCAAACTTTGCATCAATAGCCACCACCACGAATTGATTTCCAAAGCTTTGGGCAATCTCATCTATGAGCTGGGGATTTTTTACGGCAGAAGAATTTACAGCTATTTTATCTGCCCCTGCTGCCAACAAAATCTCTGCGTCGGCAATTTCCGAAATTCCCCCACCCACAGTAAAAGGAATGTTTAAATTCTGAGCAATCCGCTTTACCAGGTCTGCAAAAGTTTTTCGTTTTTCATGCGTAGCTGTAATGTCCAGGTATACAAGCTCATCAGCACCCTGGCGCGCGTATTCAGCACCCAGTTCCACAGGGTCGCCAACATCTTTAATATCCAGAAAGTTGATGCCTTTTACTGTTTTGCCATCTCTTACATCCAGGCATGGAATTATTCTTTTTGCAAGCATAAATTTCAGTTTTTAATGAATGGGAGCAATTGCTGAGGGTCTATTTTACCTTCATAAATGGCTTTTCCCACAATAACACCTCCCACACCTGCTTTTCTCAGTTCTTCTATTTCAATAAGGGTGGTAACACCTCCACTGGCAATTATTTTAAGGGTAGGGAATTTCTGTTGCAGCTCTTTGTATAGTGCTACGGCAGAACCCTGCAACATCCCATCGCGTGATATGTCTGTGCAGAGCACATTAATAACGCCTAATTTCTCATATGATTTTATAAAATCCACAACGTTGTGCTCGGTTGTTTCCAGCCATCCTGCAACCGCCACATTACCATCGCGAACATCAGCACCCAGAATTAACTTCTCTCCGCCAAATGCTTTCAGCCATTCTATAAAAAGTGTTTTGTTTTTTACGGCAATACTGCCGATCGTAGCCATAGAAGCCCCGGCACTAAAAACATTTTGTAAATCCTCAGTGGTTTGAATTCCCCCTCCATAATCGATGACGAGGTCAGTTTCAGTGGCAATTTTCTCGAGCGTATTTAGGTTAATCAGTCGTTTTTCACGTGCGCCTTCCAAATCCACTAAATGTAAGCGTCTGATGCCTAAATCAGCAAAAATTTTAGCAATTTCCAGTGGGCTTTCATTGTAAATGGTTTTGGCATTATAATCGCCCCGGGTAAGTCTCACACATTTTCCATCAATAATATCTATGGCAGGTATTATTTCCATTATAACTCTATAAAATTGGTTAGTATCTTGGCACCTATTGTACCGCTTTTCTCAGGGTGAAATTGTGTGGCATAAAAATTATCCTTTTGCAATGCGGCACTAAAGGGGTTAATGTAATTTGTTAATGCTGTGGTATGTCCTCCTATGGTAGCGTAGTAGCTGTGGACAAAATAGACATATTCCTTTTCAAGTTCCGTATTGAAAATGCCTCCCAAAAGGTTTGATATGTTATTCCATCCCATGTGCGGTACTTTGAGTTTTGGTTCAAATTTCTTCACCTTTTCCTCAAATATGCCCAGACATTTGGTATCACCTTCTTCTGAATGGGAACACATTAGCTGCAGTCCGAGGCAAATGCCTAACACCGGTTGGGTAAGCCCTTTTATCAGCACATCAAGCCCTTTCTTTTTAAGATATGCCATAGTGGTTCCGGCTTCTCCCACACCCGGAAAAATTACTTTATCAGCTTTTAGAATTTCACTGCTATCATCAGTGATTTTTGGTTCAATACCCAGTCGGTTTAACGCAAAAGCGACCGATTGAATATTCCCCGCGTTATATTTTATAATTGCTACCTTCACAATGCTGTTTTTTTAGATGACAGATAGGTTATTATACATTCTTGTTAGGGCAAATTCCAGAGTTCCTGCCTTTTTTTGAATTTACAAAAGTATGGAAACCAATATTAAAATACTTAACCAAATCCATAATAGGTGATTCTTTTTATTTAACTATTTATTAATCAAGAGAATACAATGGTTCTGTTTTTATACACAAGCACTTTTCTGTGAATGTGGGCATATACTGCCCGTGCCAGTACAACTTTTTCTATGTCGCGGCCGCGTCTGATTAAATCAGTTACATCATCGTTATGGGTAATGCGCGTTACATCCTGTTCAATAATCGGACCCGCATCAAGTTCAGGAGTTACATAATGACTTGTGGCACCCATAACTTTTACCCCACGTTCCCAGGCAGAATGGTAGGGTTTCGCACCCGGAAATGCGGGCAAAAATGAATGATGGATATTGATAATCTTTTCCGGATACTGAGCAATGAATCCTGCCGAAAGTATTTGCATATACCGGGCCAATACTATAAAGCTTACCTGATGCTTTTGAAGTAAATCAAGTGTCTGTTTCTCTGCTTCCTGTTTGTTATCTTTGGTAACGGGGATATGGTAAAAAGGAATATTAAACTGGCCGGCGATATCCGACAGGTCGTTATGGTTACTGATGATCAGGGGTACGTCTATGGCGTATTCCCCGGATTTCCATCTGGCCAGCAAATCATACAGGCAATGCGGCATTTTTGAAACCATAAGCGCCATGCGGGGTTTTTTACCTGAAAAGTACAGGCGCCAGCGAAATCCGAATTCTATGGCTAAGCGTTCAATTTCTGCTGCAATCTGATCGGCAGGGACATCAAAATTCCCCAGGTCCCATTCAATGCGCATGAAGAAAACTCCTTCCCGCTGATCTACATGCTGATCAAGGTAAACGACATTTCCGTTGTGCCGGAATAAAAAACCTGAAACGGCTGCTACAATACCTTGCTTATCTGGGCAATGTATTAGCAAAATGGCGCTGTTGCTGGTGTTTGTCATGGGCTAATCTCTATAGTAATCCTTTGGTAGTGGGCAAATGCTGGTTAAACAGGTCTTTGTTTTTTGCCATTTTAATAGATTTGGCAAACCCTTTAAATACAGCTTCAATTTTATGATGATCATTATCTCCTTTAAAAGCAATATTCAGGTTGCATTTTGCTGCATCCGAAAAGGATTTGAAAAAGTGAATAAACATCTCTGTGGGAACATCGCCTACTTTTTCTCTTTTAAACTCACCGTCCCATACCAGCCATGGACGCCCCCCAAAATCAATGGCTACCTGCGCAAGGGAGTCATCCATGGGCAGTAGAAAACCGTACCGGTCAATGCCTTTTTTGTCGCCAAGCGCTTTTAAAAAGGCTTCACCCAGGGCAATGGCAGTATCTTCAATGGTGTGGTGTTCATCTACTTCAAGGTCTCCCTTTACTTTTATGGTAAGATCACAGCCGGAATGTTTTCCAATCTGATCAAGCATATGATCAAAAAAATGTAAACCTGTGGAGATATCTGTTTTTCCATTACCATCAAGATTTACCATCAGTTTAATATCCGTTTCGCCCGTTTTCCGTTCAACTTTCGCTGAGCGGTTGCCACGTGCAATAAAGGCATATATCTCATCCCAGTCTTTGGCAATTAATTCACAAAAGTCTTGTAATTCCTGCTTTTCAATATCTTGTAACTGGTCTGCAACACCTATTAATATTCCTTTGGCACCCAGGTTTTTGGCAAGTTCAATATCGGTTATTCTGTCGCCGATAACATATGAATTGGCAAGGTCATAGTCTCCTTCCATATACCTGGTTAGCATTCCTGTGCCGGGTTTGCGTGTGGGTAGATTATCTGCTTCAACCGATTTGTCCAGGTGCACCTTATCAAAAAGAATACCTTCATTCTCAAATGCTTTTAACATCTTAGTCTGCACCAGGTTAAACTTTTCTTTGGGGTAAGATGCAGTACCTAATCCATCCTGGTTAGAGACTATTATCAATTCATAATCGAAATTTTTTCTAAAGAGGTGTAAATTTCTGAATACACCAGGCATAAATTCAAGCTTTTCAAGCGAATCTACCTGGTAATCAGATGGGGGTTCAAAAATCAAAGTTCCGTCACGATCTATAAAAAGGGCTTTCTTCATTGTAAATGGTATCTCAGAATTTAAAAAGGGGTTATTTATGTTTTGTCATATGTATGTAATGCGTGTAAAAGCATTTTGTTTTCTTCCTCCGTACCAATGGTTATTCTGAGGCAGTCGTTACACAATGCTACAGCGTGGCGATTTCTGACAATTATGTTTTCTTCAACAAGATATCGGTAGATCTTGTTAGCACCTTCAACTTTTACAAGCACAAAGTTTGCCTGTGTGGGATAAATTTTTATCACACAGGAGAAGGAAGATAATTTTTCAACCACTTCCATGCGTTGTTTCAATAAAGTCTGCACCCAGTTTTTTTGTTCAGCCTCCCGATGCAATGCTTCCAGCGCTTTTTGTATGGTCAGGGTATTTATATTATAGGGATATTTAATTTTATTCAGCACTTGAATTACCTCCTGGTGTGCGAATGCCATACCCAACCGAATACCAGCCAGCCCCCATGCTTTTGAAAGGGTTTGCAGAATTACCAGGTTTGGGTATTGCTTCATCAGCGTCAGGGTGGAACAAGCTGGTGCAAAATCAATGTATGCCTCATCTACAATTACCAAACCTTTGAACGATTTAAGCAGGTATTCTATCTTTCCTGTTTCCATACAGTTGCCTGTTGGATTATTTGGCGAGCAGAGAAAGATCAATTTGGTATTGCCATCCGTTTTTTCAATTAAAGCAGGGGTATTTAAAGAAAAATCATCATTCAGCAAAACATTTTTGTAAGCCACATTATTTATGCCTGCACATACCTTGTACATGCCATATGATGGATCTATGGCCACAACGTTGTCAATGCCGGGTTCACAAAAGGCCCGGAATAACAGATCAATGGCTTCGTCGCTGCCATTGCCAAGGAATATCTGCGAGGGAGGTACTTGTTTAATTTCCGATATTTTGTCTTTCAGGCTTCTTTGCTGTGGATCAGGATACCTGTTGAGCGGGGTATTATATGGGTTTTCATTGGCATCAAGAAATACGGTGGCAGTACCTGAAAATTCATCCCGGGCAGATGAATAAGGCACAAGATCACCAATATTTGGCCGTACCAGATTATTTATGCTGAACATCATTTCCAAAATTATCAAGTAATCTTTTTAGTCTTTTTGAGACAGCTGTTTTATGAGCATTTAATTTTTCAGCCTCTGCCATTATTTCAATGGCTGATCCAATGTTAAAAATTCCATACTCTGAAATCTCCTGGAAAGTAACTTTTTTGACAAAGTTATCCATATTTAAACCTCCCTGCGTTCTTGCATAACCGTTTGTAGGGAGCGTGTGATTAGTGCCCGACGCATAATCTCCAGCACTTTCGGGGGTATGTGGTCCTAAAAATACCGAACCGGCTGCAGTTATCCGTTCGCTAAGCTGCAGGTAATTTTCAGTGCAAATTATGAGATGTTCCGGGGCGTATTTATTAACCATTTCCACCATGTTATCATCATCAGTGGCCACAATAAACCTGGCAGATGCCAGTGCCTGGGTAGCAATTTCTTTACGGGGTAATTGATCCAATTGTGCTTTTACTTCTTTAATGCTTTGTTTCACTATATTTTCTGATGTGGTAAAAAGCAACACCTGGCTGTCGGGCCCATGTTCTGCCTGCGAGAGCAAATCAGCAGCAATAAACTCAGGGTTCGAAGTCTCATCCGCCATAATGGCCACTTCAGAGGGGCCTGCCACCATATCAATGGCCGTACCCTGGCGGCTAACAAGTTCTTTTGCCATGGAGACAAACTGATTCCCGGGACCAAAAATCTTGAAAATCTTTGGAATGGTTTCTGTGCCATAGGCCATGGCTGCAATTGCCTGGCTGCCTCCGACCTTAAAAATCTTTTCTATACCAATAAGGTTGGCTGTGAATAAAATGGCAGGATTAATTTTTCCTTCAGTATCCGGGGGTGTGCAAAGAGTAATTTCTTTACAACCGGCCAAAACGGCTGGGATTCCAAGCATAAGCACGGTGGAGAATAGCGGCGCACTGCCTCCGGGAATATACAGGCCTACTTTTTCAATAGGTATTGATTTTTGCCAGCATTTTACCCCGGGGGTGGTTTCCATAGGTCCAGGCACTTGAAGTTGGGCTTTGTGGAATTTTTCAATGTTCAGCCGTGCCGTTTGAATGGCTTTTTTTAGCTTCGGATCAAGTGTTGATACAGCCTCAGCAATTTCTTTTCCTGTAACGGAAAGGTTCTCTAGGGAAACATTGTCGAATTTTTTGGTTAGTTCAAAAAGCGCCATGTCTCCTTCTTCTTTTACTTTTTCCAATACATTTCTGACTGTTTCTTCAAGAGAGCTGTAATCAATCAGGGGCCTGGTAAATAATTTCTCCCAGTCGCTTTTTGGGGGGTGATTTACCACTGTGAATGAGACCTCTGCTATTTCTGTTTTGCTTTTCACGGGATATAAATTAAGTTGTTTATTCTTGAACCTTACATGAAATGTATATTCTTTTTGCCGTTACTACCCTTATTTTAGTGGTTATATATTTTTACAGGACCTAAAATGCTGTTTAAATATAGTTGTAAATGTGGTTGAAATATGGTTTATATGTTGCTTTTTTTGACTGCCGCAATATAATTGCTCATTTTTACCGATCGTTTTTTTGCCTTTTTCGAAATTTTTTCAAATTCATCCTTCTTTAGGTATCCTAATTCAAAAGCTATCTCCGTTTGGCAAACAATTTCCATTTCAGCGCTATAAGATATATTAATAAAATGAAATTTCTCCTGGTAACCATTCCTGCTTGTTCATTCAGCAATATTAGAGGCAACTGAAACTGCTGCTTTATTTATTTGATGTACAAGAGCATACTTTTCATCTGAGGGAAAAGAACTGCTTAACTTGTAAATATCCTTTACCAACTCTTTTGGAAGCTGATAAATTTCCAGCTTTTGAAATCCAAAATACAACATATAAACTACATTAAACTATATTTAATCATTATATTAACAAATTGCAAGTTAATATTAAATATGTACTAGAACCTTTTTGCCAAAAATAAGGGAAATACTTGCTAAACAATCATTTTCTCTATGGGAACTACTAGAATTCCCTCTGCACCATATTCTTGCAGTTTATCAATTATTTCCCAAAAATCATTCTCGTTAAGCACGGAATGTACAGAGCTCCATCCTTCTTGTGCAAGCGGCATAATCGTGGGGCTTTTCATGCCTGGAATCAGGGCTAATATTTGATCGATTTTTTCATTAGGTGCATTTAGCAGGATGTATTTATTGTTACGCGAACGCATAACCGAACGAATTCTAAAAATCAACTTTTCAAGGATTGCATTTTTTTCAGCATTTAGCGTATGGGATTTTACAAGTACCGCTTCTGATTTCATTACCACTTCAACCTCCTTGAGGTTATTGCTGATGAGTGTGCTTCCTGAACTTACAATATCAAAAATCCCATCTGCAAGTCCAATTCCCGGTGCAATCTCAACACTGCCGCTAATTTCATGAATTTCTGCAGAAATGTTGTTTTTGTCAAGGTAGTTTTTAAGAATTCCGGCATAACTGGTTGCTATTCGTTTGCCGGAAAACCAGTCATTGCCATGATAGTCAATTTGTTTAGGAATGGCCAGAGAAAGCCGGCATTTAGCATATCCCAGCCGTTCTGCAATAGGTAGATCCTGATTTTTTTCCATTACCACGTTTTCCCCAACCATGCCTACATCGGCAACATTATCTTCCACATATTGTGGGATATCGTCGTCTCGCAGGAACAGTACCTCTACGGGGAAATTTGATGAAACGCTGATCAAACGACGGTTTCCATTAGTTAGGCTAATGCCGCATTCGTTTAGCAATTGAATTGATTTTTCACTCAATCTTCCACTTTTCTGAATAGCAATCTTTAGTTTTTCCATGATTTCGGTCTTTCTTTTTATTAATTTTTAGGTTTCTTAAACTAAAAAAGGTTTGCAGTTGCCTGCAAACCTTTCCCATTTATATTGTTCAGAATTTACATATACTGCAATCACAATTCAAAGCCTGCATGATGGCGGCTGTTAAGATAATGATGGCGAGTATTGATGATTAAATTCATGTTATTTATTCAAATTGAAGTGCAATTATAGCTAAAATTATAAATAATTCAAAGTAATAATTAAATTTTAATAATAAATTATTGAAACCACAGGCATTTCTTTTAGAAAATGTTTTTAATGACTAATTGAAATAAACTAAGAAATACCTGGCGTATCTATTTTTTATACAGGTGTTTAATGTAACCGGTTATTTTTATACGCGTTATTTACAAGGGATAATTCAGAACAAATAAGTGAAAGGGATTAGGAAATTAGGATGATTATGTCTTATTTTTGTCAATCTTTTACAACAAATCTATCAAAATGAAAACAGTAATTTCAAACCGTAATCAATTTGTAGCACAGAATAATCATAGTGCCAAGCCGGTAACCACTGCTATTTTTGATATGGTCATGTGTTGCTGTTGTTAATACCCTCCGCATTTAATTTACCATACACTTATTAAGAAATATTGATCATCCAGGGATATTATTGTATGCCTGTCAATTATTTATTATGAATGGTAATGAACCCTAAAGGTTCAGAAAACAGTCTGGTTCTTAATTGAAATTATACCATTTTAAGGATGAAAAGAAGATTCACTGATAAAGATTTTATGCCGATCGCCATTGAAGTTTATAATAAACCGATAGTTTTAATCGGGGGTGGAAGAATAGCTTTGCAAAAGGTGGAAGCCTTGCTCCGCTATACCAACAAACTAACAATTATAGCACCCGATATCCTTGATGAAATTCTTGCATATAACCTTTCTTGTAAGATCAAAAAATATGAGATATCGGATATTAAAGAAGCCTTTATTGTTTATGCATGCACAAACATCAGCGATTTAAATGCACGTGTTTATGCTGACTGCCACAATTATGGTATTTTGGTGAATGTAGTAGATAATCCTGCTACCTGCGATTTTGTAATGCCTGCCATTTACAAAAAGGATCATATGAGTGTGGCAGTAACATCAAATGCTGTATCCGCGATAGAATCTGTAAACCTTAGAAATAAAATAAAAGAATTTTTAGAAAATGATAATACTCAATCAGTTTAACCCCAGGGGTATTCATGCTGAAGAGCGGGAGGTGCTGCTCAAAAGTGGAGATGCAAATCCGGAAAGTGTGGTTCTATCCACCTGCCAGCGCATTGAGTTTTACACGGGAAACGGGCATGTTTCGGAAGAACTGGTAAATCATTTGTTTTCACTTGCAGCTGGTTTAAAATCTAATATTCCCGGCGATGGCCATGTTTTGGGGCAAATCCGGAAGGCTTACACAGAAGCTGCTAAAGCTAAAACACTTGATAAGCATATGCACAGGCTTTTTCAAAAGGCCTTACAGGTTGGAAAAGAAGCACGCAGCCGCACCAACATTGGCCGGGGAGCTGTTAGTTATGCACATGCAGCCGTAACTGTATTAAGTACGCATCATAAACCGTCTTTTAAACCATTCATCGTTATTATAGGTGTAAACCCCATTACAAGGGGGATTATCCGGTTACTGAAAAAGCAGCAGTACGATCATATAATAATTCTGAATAGAAGCATACACAAGGGTAAGCAATTGGCCATAAGCGAAAAAGTAGAATGGGGTCCACTAAGTAACCTGAAAGATTTTTTAGCCCGGGCGGATATTTTAATTACCTGCACCTCGGCAAAAGAATACCTGGTACATGCTCCTTTATTGCCATCGCATAAAAAGATGTTGCTTATTGATCTTGCAATACCCCCGGACATAGATCCCGGGGTTAAGGAAAACGGAAAACATGTTTTATTTACCATCGACGATGTGGAAAAACATATTCAGTCCTCCCTGTTAAAAAGAAAATTTCAGGAAGCGCATGTGAAGAAGATAGTTACGAAACACGCTGATGATTTCATGCGATGGCAACAATACAATAAGGATAGAAAAATTCACGCTGCCTAAAATATAAAGTAATGGAAACCATTCGATTAACCTGCCGGAAAAGTCGCCTTGCCATCATACAGGCGAACGAAGTGATCTCAAGATTCAAAGAATATGAATTCAGTCTGATTCCTGTGGATTCTTATGGCGATAAGCATAAGGATATTTCGCTCTTGGATAATACTGCGTCAGATTTCTTCACCCGGGAACTGGACAATGCCTTGCGGGAGAACCTGGCTGATATTGCTGTTCATTCCGCCAAGGATATCGCTTATCCTTTGCCTGATGGAATTGAACTAATTGCACTAACAAGGGCGTTGTATAAAAAAGATGCGCTGGTGTCGCACAACAAGCTAAAGTTTAAGCAGTTGCCCCCGGGTTCCAAAGTAGGAACAAGTTCCCACAGCCGTAAAAGTCAGCTTAACGCCATCCGAAATGATCTGGAATACATCAGCATTAGGGGGAATATAGAGGAACGCATTGATCTGATGAGAAAAGGTGTGGTTGATGCACTTGTTGTGGCTGAATGTGCACTGAAAAGGCTGGAGCTTGATTACCTGATTGCAGAGCTGTTACCTTTAGACGCTCATCCCTTACAGGGAAGCCTGGCTGTTACAGCCCGTTCCGGAAATCACAAAATGAAAAGTATTTTCCATGCTATTGATATCCGAAAAAGCTATGGCAAAGTGTATCTTGCAGGTGCTGGTCCAGGAAGTGCGGAACTTCTGACTTTAAAAGCATGGCAGGTGCTGAAAAATGCTGACGTGGTTTTCTATGATGCCCTTATAGATACATCTATTCTGGCTGCAATAAGCTGCAAAAAGGTATACACGGGTAAGCGAAAAGGAGACCACAGCATGTCCCAGGAAGCCATTAACAATTTAATGTTTGAAGCGGCAAGCAGCGGCCACCAGGTAGTTCGTTTAAAGGGTGGAGACCCGCAAATATTTGGCCGGGGAGGGGAGGAGTTTGACTACTTGCGTGAAAGGATGATTGAAACAGAAATTATCCCTGGTATTACGTCTGCTCTTGCTGCTGCTGCCATTACAGGTATTCCCCTCACACATCGTAAAGCGGCTTCTTCTGTGGCTTTTTGCTCTGGTTCTCCTATTGAAAACATTGAAGTACCTGCCGTTGATACCCTGGTATATTATATGGGAGCCGGTACGCTGAAACAAATCGCCCGAAAAGTAATCGAATCCGGAAAGTCTGACCAAACGCCGGTAGCCCTGATCTATAATATTTCATCGCCTACACAAAAAACCTGGTATTATACCTTAAATGAAGTGCTTGAGCTAAAAAAAGAACTTCCCTCACCTTTGTTGGTGATTATTGGTAAAACTGCCATGAACAAGCACCTGTCGGCCTCACGCCCACGCATCCTGGTAACAGGGACAAATCCTCAGAAGTATGAATATCTTGGTGAAGTAGTGCATAATCCAATTATTCAGATTAAACCATTTTCCAACTACGAACATTTTAACCCCATCGTTAATGCCAAAAGAAAGTATTCGTGGATCATTTTCACAAGCAAGTACGCGGTGAAGTATTTCTTTCAGGGATTGATTAACATCGATCTGGATATTCGATGGTTAAGTCAAACGAAAATTCTATCTATCGGTGCGGCAACCTCAAGAGAGTTGAAAAAATATGGCCTGATACCTGATATTCAGGCAGAAGACGAATCGAGTGCGGGTATAATCAATCTGTTTATGGAGTATCAGATAAGTGGAAAAGATATTCTGATTCCACGTTCGGAAATTGCGAGGAATACTTTGCCGCATGTGCTCACAAAACGAGGATACAACGTATCCACATTGCCAGTATATCAAAATATCAGGCCTGAATCATACGAAAAAATTGATTTAAATACCATTGATATTGTTGTTTTTTCTTCGCCGTCCGGCGTGAAAAATTTCAAGGAAATTTATGGCGACCTTCCATCTCATGTGCATACCATATCGCAGGGTGAAATTACCGAACTTTCCTTGTACCACTATGGGTTTAAAGTTGCCAACGACTGGATGATTTAAAAGAATATTAATATGAGTTTTGAAAGATTTCATCAATACAGAACAACACCTGAAATACGAGAAAAATATGCGGAGGTCAAACTTTCAGCAGATCAGTTTATTGTACCTCTTTTTGTAGTTGAAGGGCAGCATATAAAACAGGAAATACCAGGCTTGCAGCACGTATTTCACTTCTCGCCTGACTGTTTGCTTAATGAAATTGACCGGCTGAAGTCCAGGGGAATCAATAAAGTAATGCTTTTTGGGGTTCTCGCAAACAGCCGAAAGGACGAGGAAGCTTCTGCAGCCTATCAGAAAGGTTCCTTGATTGCCGGTGTAGTAGAGAAGATTAAACAGGTACATCCTGATGTGTTGGTTTATACCGATGTATGCCTTTGTGGATATGCCAGTCATGGACACTGTGGTGTTTTTACAGATGTTAATCTTGACAATGAAAAAACAATACAATTGCTGGCAAAAATGGCTCTTGTTCATGCAGCAGCTGGTGCGGATTTTGTTTGCCCTTCCGCCATGATGGATGGTCAGGTATATGCCATCAGGCAGGTGCTTTCGCAAAATGGATTAGCCAAAACGAAAATACTCGGTTACAGTGCCAAATATCAATCCTCTTTTTACGATCCTTTTCGGGGTGCGGCAAACTCCGCCCCCCGTTTTGGCGACCGGAAGACTTATCAGATAGACTACCGAACAACCCGGCAGGCTTTGGATGAAGTGGGTGCCGACATTAATGAAGGGGCAGATTGGGTAATGGTAAAGCCGGCCCATGCCTACCTTGATGTGATTGGCAAAGCAAAAGAGAGATACCCTGATGTGCCTCTGGCAGCTTATCATGTATCTGGTGAATACATGCTTATTAAGGCGGCTGCGGCGGCCGGATTGGTTGATGAATCGCTTGCCGCGCTAGAGGTAAACACAGCCATAAAGCGTGCTGGTGCTGACTATATTATCTCTTACATGACAGATGTATTGTACAAATTTTTTAAATAAAATGTATTATGCTTACAACAACAGGTAAAGCTGCAATGAGCAGAGAAAAATCTGCACTTGCGATGGAAAGGGCCCGGAAGGTAATACCGGGCGGTGTTAACAGTCCGGTTCGCGCATTTAAAGCAATAGACGGTAAGCCGGTGTTTATAAAGAAAGCCCGCGGAAATGTTTTACACGATGAAGATAACAATCGGTTTACTGATTATTGTTTGTCATGGGGAGTAGCCATTACCGGGTATAACCACCCTCACGTCAGGTCTGCTGTGCATGCGGCTATTGACGATGGAACCTCATTTGGTGCGGCAACTGAATATGAAGTTGTACTGGCAGAAAAAATCACTTCTCATATTCCCTCAATTGAGAAAATTCGTTTGGTAAACAGTGGTACAGAGGCTGTAATGAGTGCCATACGGCTGGCCAGAGCCTATACCGGCAAGCAGGTTATTATAAAATTTGATGGGTGCTATCATGGACATAGCGACAGTTTGCTTGTGTCAGCAGGCTCAGGACTTGCGGAAACGAAAAGTTCATCAAGCGGAGGTGTGCCTGACGAGCTTGTGCAGTATACCATATCTCTTCCTTTTAATAATGAACTTGCGGTAACAAAAGCATTTGAAAAATACCATCAACAGATAGCAGCAGTTATTGTAGAACCGGTTGCCGCAAATATGGGGCTGATTAAACCCCGCCAGGGTTTCTTAGACCACCTGGCAAGAGTTACACAGGAAAACAAGGCCTTACTCATTTTTGATGAAGTAATTACCGGTTATCGTTTTGGCTTATCAGGCGCACAAGGATATTATAATATTAAGCCAGATTTAACCTGCCTGGGAAAGATAATAGGGGGAGGATTTCCCGCAGGAGCCTTTGGGGGGAAAGCAGCAATTATGGATCTATTGGCCCCGGAGGGTCCCGTTTACCAGGCGGGGACGCTATCAGGAAATCCTGTGGCTGTAAGGGCAGGAATTGCTACCCTGGAATTGCTGGAGGATAAAGATTTCTACAGACATATAGATATGTCATTTTTAATGCTAAAGGAAAATCTTACCGAAACAGAACAGGAGTTTAATGTAACCATTCATGCTTATGGCAATATGTTTAGCATATTTTTTGGAAAACACCTTATCAATAATTTTAGTGATGTTGTAAACTCCAACACAACGTTGTTTGGCGAATTTTATAAAAGCATGCTTACAGAAGGTATTTATCTTTCCCCTTCACCATTCGAAACACACTTTATATCATCGGCGCATACAATACAAAATATATCCGATTTTAATGATGCTTTAAAGAAATCCTTAAAAAAAATATCTGCTAAATATGAGTAAATTAAATGCTACACCATTCATTGAGGAAGAGGAAACACTGGTTTCCCGTATTCTGGAAAATCTGACCGCTGAAAAGGCACGATGGCTGCAGGGATATATGCAGGGGTTTTTAAGTGCTGGCCAAATAGGTGCTGACAACACACTGACCCATGCAGGAAGTAATGGTTCAGCGGAATCAAAGACTTTGAAGGTGCAGGCCATTTATGGCACCCATACGGGTAATTCAAAAAGAATTGCACAAAGACTCAAAGATCAGGCGCAACAGCATGGAATACAGGTGGAACCGGTAGAAATGGATAACTACAGGGTAAAGAAACTTCGCGAAGAAGAGCTGGTATTGATAATTGTCAGTACCCATGGTGAAGGTGATCCACCCCTGAATGCCGAGAAGTTTTATGCTGATTTACACAGCAAAAGGGCGCCCGAATTAAATAAAACCCGGTTTGCTGTGCTTGCGCTGGGGGATAAATCATATATACACTTCTGCAAAACCGGAGCCGATATAGATAAGCGGCTGCAGGACCTGGGTGCTGAACGCCTGTTAAACCGTGCCGAATGCGACGTGGATTATACCGAAACCGCTGAAAAATGGATA
>Ga0207419_1001032_pt1 | contig 22371 bp, 23 predicted proteins | sample ElkSloMetagenome_4_FD_184723 | JGI IMG/M metagenome (GOLD analysis project Ga0207419, IMG submission 184723) | Hot spring microbial communities from Elkhorn Slough, Monterey Bay, USA - MD2A (version 2) | ecosystem: Environmental > Aquatic > Marine > Intertidal zone > Estuary: Microbial mat ... | reverse complement strand
ATGGTACCTGTCTTAAATTGCTCTCTACTCAATTCTAGATTTTGTTCGGCAGCATTTTTTCTTCTCAGGGCAATACCCTTAAGTTCTTTTCTAGAATTGTACAAATCATATTCTGAGGCCAAATCCCTAGAAAGCGATAGTTTGAGGTCTTCGGTTCTGAGTTGACCAATGTCATAATTGGTATAGGCATTTTTAATGGCCCTCTTTACTCTACCTCCGTTAAATAATGTGTAACTTATTGTAAAGTTTAAACCAGAGTTGGTAGTTCTTGCCGTATTAACCAAGCTTGTTGCACCGGCCCTATCAGAAAGGTTTGAGCCTGTTAAATCTTGTCTGTTGCGGTCATAAGAATAGGCAGCCCTTACATTAAAGGTAGGGTACATATCTGCTTTTGCTAAACCAATGTTCTCTTTTAGAATCGCTTGAGAAATGTATTCCTTTTTTAGATTGGCATTGTTGTCCATCATCTTGTTATAAAGATCGTCAAAAGTATAGTCGGCTGCATCAAATTCTAAAGAATCTGTAAAGTTGTAGTCTTGCTCCACATCTTCTATGCCTAATAGGATGTTTAGATCTCTAACAGCATTTCTATATACATTTTTTTGATTGATGAGATTGAGGGAATCTGTAAGGTAGTTGCCTTCTTCTAAAAGTACGTCGGTGGTTACAGCGCTTCCGAGCTCTTTCTTTAAAAGCACATATTCGTAACGGTCTCTAGATACATCTAGGGTGGTTTCTAATACATCTATTCGCTCTCTTTCGTAAACTGCAGTATAATACCCTAAAATAATGGACTGTACGGTATTTTGCACCACAATGTCTGCATTGCCTTCAGACTCTTGTTGCAGTTTTTCTAGCCTGCTCTTGGTAATGTTGGCCCTAAAACCATCAAATAAATTCCAGTTTAAAGAAATTACTGGATTGATGTTATTGGTCTGTATCGTACCCTGCAAGAAAGACGCAGGGTTTTGTATATCTCGCCAGTTATTGTTTTGCGATAGTTCTAGATTTATACTCGGGAACCTGCCAGCTTCACCCCAATTATTATTGTTCGTGTTGATTTCTACTGTTTTTTCCTCTATGCGGATGCTGTAATTGTTCTCTAGTCCCATTTGTATGGCATCTGAAAGGGATAAGCTTTGCTGTGCAACTCCTTCTAAATGGACAAGAATGAAAAGTGTAAATATTAGTAATGGTTTGATGTATTTCATTTTTATAATTTTCTGTGCTTTATGTTAAGCCTTTTTAAAAGGCTTTTGTTGCTAATTTAAGCTGCGAAATTAACAGCTAGCTACCTAAAGATAAATCTGTTATGACCAACAGCATGTTTAATTCCCTAAACAACATCTTTCTTTATGCTAATGCATTTAAAGGTTAGAGATAAGTCATGTGCCTCCATAAATCCTCTTATCATATTTATTTAGGCAAAAATCCTTTCTTTCTCTTTGTCTATGATCACGCGTTCCACTTTTTCTCTGGCTGGCTTTTTACCTGTCCATATCCAAGCGAGGGTAATCCTTATATCATTAAAGAATACAATCAAAACTGGGAAGAAAAGGAGAATGATGAATGTGCCTATGAGTACGCCAAAGGCAATAGACACCGCCATAGGTATTAAAAACTGAGCTTGAAAACTGGTTTCTATCAGCAATGGGAATAAGCCTAAAACAGTGGTTAAGGAGGTAAGCAAAATAGGTCTAAATCTTGAGATGCCTGCGTCAAAAGCAGCTTCTTTTACGGTCATTCCGCTCAGTAGATTTCTATTGTATTTATCCAAAAACACTACCGCATCATTAATGATTACGCCTGAGAGGGCAATCATGCCCAATGCGCTGAGTATAGAAACGGGTATGCCTTGTATGCCGTGACCTAAAATAGCTCCAATCCAACCAACAGGTACCATAAACATTACCAAAGTAGCTTGGTACAAAGACTTAAAGTTGAGCGTGATCAAAAGGAACATCACCAAAAAAGCACCACCAAAATAAAGCCCTAATTCTTGACCTGCACGTGCACTTTCTCTGGCTTGGCCTCCATAATCTATGTTTACCCCAGGGAATTGCGCTTGCATTTGAGGCACAATATCATTTCTTACCTTTTCTAAAATAGGGGGCACTTCGCCGTAGGGATCCAACATATCGGCTTCTACAGTTACCGTTCTTGATACACTGTAATGGCGAATGTCAGCCACGCCTCTTCCTACAGAATAATTTACCAGTTCGCTCAAGGTAAATTCCCTATCACCAGATTTCAGTTTCATATCATCTAGCTTACCTACATTGGCCCTGCCAGATTGAGGATAGCGCACCCAAACTTTTACTTCATCAGTGCCTTTTTGCAAGCGTTGTACTTCCTCGCCAAAAAAGCCTTGCCTTATTTGTTTAGAAATTTCATTATGGGTAAAACCTAAAAAGTAAGCTTGTTCGGTAAGGTCTAACTGCAGTTCTCTTTTGCCTATGGTAATGTTGTCGTTTACTTCTTTTAATTCAGGTATTTCTCTTAGCTCCGCTTTTAAAAACTCTTTGGCTTTGGTGAGTTCTTCAAAATTTTTGCCCATCAATCTAACAGATACTGGCTTGCCAAAGCGATTGCTACCACCAATGGTCAGTTTCTCTGCTTCGGGCACTTTTCCTATGGCTTTTCTAAATCGGTCTGCCAACTGAAAACTAGAAATAGGATCCCCGTCCAATTCTCTATGAAATACATTGATGGAGCCCAAATGTCCACCTGCACCACCGCTTCCATCATTGGTGCTGCCTATGTTGGCAAAGGTAAATTTTACAAAGTCTGTAGTGTCGTTGTATTCCTTTTTTAAATCTTGGTTCACTTGCCATATTTTGTCTTCAAAATCTTGGATGTGTTTTTCTACTAGCGCCTCTCTAGTACCTGATTTAAATTCTAGGTTGATGTTGATGCTACTAAAAGGGATATTGGGGAAAAAGGTAGATTTTATGATGCCTCCACCAAGCAAACCAAAAGTAATAGGGAACAAGGCAAAAATAATGGCCATAGAAACAAAGCGGTTTTGCATGGTGAGTTGTAAAGCTTTGCCAAAGGCTTTGTCTCTTAAAAAAGAGATGCCCTTGTTTAGCGTGTTTCTTACTTTACTTGAGCGGTTTTTAGAGCGAAGTACGTGCTTGCTTGCCAAGTGGGCAGGTAGCACAAAAAAGGCTTCAACCAAAGAGAAAAGTAAGGATAAAACCACTACAGTGGCCATTTCAAAGAAAAACTCTAATGTGCCATCAAGTAAAAGTAGCGGTAAAAAGGCAACAATGGTTGTAGAAATCGAGGTAGTTACCGCAGAAAGAACTTCCATGGTGCCATCTACCGCAGCTTGGTATGGATTTTTCCCTTTCTCAAAATGAGCATAAATATTTTCTGCGATTACAATGCCGTCGTCAACCAAAATACCAACCACTAGGATCATCCCGAAAAGTGAAATCATGTTGATGGTGATGCCTACAAACTGTGCTAACACAAACATGCCCAAGAAAGATGAAGGAATGCCCCAAGCCACCCAAAAAGAAAGGCGCACACTTAAAAATAATCCTAATGAAAGAATAACCAAGAACAAACCTGCGCCACCATTTTCGTACAACATGGCAAGGCGCTGTTTGAGCATATCGAAAAAATTGAAAGTGCTCACCAACTCAAGTGATGGATGACTGGCATTGAACTCGGCTATGTAATTATTGAGGTATTTGGAAATTTCTTCTATGTCTTCTTCGGGTAGTTTGTCAACCCTGATAAAAACGGCCTCTTTGCCATTTAACGTAGCCTTAAAAGGCACGTCTTCGAACTGTTCCTTAATGGTTGCCACTTCTCTTAGTAAAAGCTTACTGCCATCGGGGTTGGCGCGTAAAACAATTTCCCCGATTAAATCAGCAGTGGTTTCCTTAGCACGAGAACGGATCAGGATTTCTTCGCTGCTGCCTTTGATCGAGCCTGCGGAAATATCCATGTTGTTCATGCGTACCGTATTGGCCACTTGATCAAAAGTAAGGTCGTACCTGAGCAAATCGTCTTCGCTCACTTCTATGGATATTTCTCTGTTAGGATAGCCCATTAAAACCAGTTGAGAAACCACTCTTGAAGCCAATAAATCGTCTTCAATTTCTTCGGCGTATCTTTTTAAGGTGGCCAAATCGGTGTCTCCTGTTAACCCGATCCACATGGCCATAGAGCGGGGTTTCTGCTTAAAGATTACGGGCCTTTCTGCACCACCCGGAAAAGAGTTGATGCGATCCACCGCATTTTTCATCTCGGTGTAAACTTCGTCAATATCATAACCTTTTAAAGTGGTTACTGTAATATTGGCCGAATTTTCAGATGAAGTAGAGGTGAGTTCATCAATACCGGGAATGTTATGGATGGCTTCTTCAATTTTGAGGGTAACACCTTCTTCCATCTCTTCGGGCGAGGCGCCCGGGTAAGCTACCTGTATGTTTATTTGCCGTGTTTTAGTTTCGGGAAAAAATGATTTTTTGGTGTGAAGTAAGCTAGCACCTCCTGCCAACACGGTAAAACCGATAAGCAGGTTGGCCATGATCTTATACTTTACAAAGTATTCTATAATATGTCTCATATTGAGATAGTATGTAGGAATTGATCCTGATTTTTTGAATTGAATTTTCTTTTGTCCCAGCCCGGTGGCTCACAGTACTAGAAGCGTGGAGGTTCGTGGGCGAAAAACCTAGGGTTATATTTATTGATTAACTTTCAATTGACGAATACACAAATCCACAAATATCATAAGGCACTTACCGCATTCTCCACATTGATTTTTTCTCTTATGATGCTCACCTTCATATTGTTGTAAGCGTTGATCAAGGGCTCTACTACAACCTCGCTGCCTTCTTCTAAACCAGAGAAAACCACCGTTTCAGAATTGATTTTGTGTATGGTCACATTTTGTACCTTTAGCAAACTGTCTTTTACCGTGTAGACTTGAGCGTTATTGAAAATCGCATTCCTCGGTATTTCCATTCCTTTGCTAATGGTTTCGCCGGGCATTTCTGCCTTGAGGTACATGCCTTCGTATACTTTTTCTTGTTTGGGATAAAGTTGTACAAAAACATCTATTGCTTGTGTGTTCTCATTTACAAAATCGCCAATGCGCTGTACTTTTCCTTTCCATTTTTTGGTGGCGTTTTTATTGGTAATGTCAATGGTCTTTCCGATTTTGATCCAGTCTATATCTTCTACAGGTATGGCTACCTTTAGCTCCAAGTTATTGCTTTCAATAATTTTGGCCACTTTGCTGCCCATATTTACGAAAGTGCCGGGGTAAAGCGATACCTCGGTAATGGTACCAGAAAACGGCGCGTATATATGATGCTTGCTCAAGTTGAATTCTTCTGACCGAATATCGTAAAAGTCTGTAAAAATATCTTTAGTTGCCAGGTAGGTTTTCTCTTTGTTGTTTTTATATTGAGGTAGCGCCTGCAAAGGTTTATCCAAATCTATATTTTCGAAATACTGCTGCCAAGCCTCAAAACTCTCAGGAAAATCCATTTTGAAATCAGGTAAAATGGTAGCGATTTTTTTCATGAAAGTGCTCTTCTTAGACTTTAACCGCAGCCTTGCCTCGGTATCGTCAATTTTTAAAAGCAAATCGCCTTTGTTGAATTTTTGCCCTTCTTTTAAAGGTATATTGCCTTTTTGAATGCTCCCTTTTACCTCTGCGATTACATCTACAGGCAAGGAAGAACTGGTGCGTCCGAAGCCCTCTATCTCAGTGGCCACCTCGCTGTAAATTACCTTTTGGGTTCTCACTTGTTTGGTGTTCTCAACCACAGGTTTTTGCTTAGGCAATTCCTTCATCCCTGAAAAAAGCCCCATTAAACCGATAGAGCCACCAATAATGCCTACTACTAATACTACCGTTACTATTTGCCTTGTTTTCATAAAAATTAATTTGAAACTCTAAGCAAAAGTACTGATATAAAAGGCAAGGGTTACCGAAAGTTACATCAGTGGGTAATATCGTTTCTGTTTGGTAAACAAGTGTTAATATTAGACTTGTTAAAAGCAAATTGTAAGCTTACTTTTGAGCCTTACCATTAGAATTAAATACATGGAAAAGCTGTCTTACCGAGTGGCCAAAGCCCTACTAGAAATAGAAGCTGTTAAAATCAGTCCAGAAAAACCTTTTACTTGGGCCTCAGGCTGGAAATCACCAATTTACTGCGATAACCGATTGACCTTGTCGCATCCTGAGATTCGATCGATAATCAAAAAAGGATTGGCGGCTTTGGTACAAGAAAAATTCGAAGGCATTGATGGCGTAGCCGGTGTGGCAACAGCGGGCATTCCACAAGCGGCATTAATAGCTGATTATTTGCAAATGCCCATGCTGTATGTACGCTCTAAACCCAAGGGCCACGGCAGAGAAAACATGATTGAGGGCAGTATGCCGAAAGGTTCAAATTTGATTGTAATAGAAGATTTGATTTCTACCGGTGGTAGTTCTTTAAAAGCAGTGGATGCATTAAAAGAAGCGGGCTACCAAGTAGCTGGTTTGCTGGCCATTTTCACTTATGGGTTTGATGTAGCAGTACAAAATTTTGCTCAAGCTAAAGTGCCATTCCATACACTTTCTAATTACGAAGAGTTACTGGAAACTGCCCTAGAAGAAGATTACATAAAAAAAGAGGCCATGGCCACTTTAAAAGCTTGGCGTAGCAACCCGGCAGAGTGGGGAAATTAGTACGTTGAGAGATGATAAATGAACAGTCCCAACACATGAAAACACATATATTTAAAATTAGCGTGTAGAGTGTGTGGCGCATTTAAAATGCGCTTTCCATTACATCCGAATTGCAAATTCGGACAATTACAAATGCAGAGTTTAGTAAATTGCTATAGATGGAATTACAAGAATGGTTTGAGTCATCAGCAGATAAAACTGCAGGAGTAATTTTGCTTTTACATGGCTTAAATAACAGGCCAGAATTGATGCATCCCATTGCTAAGGCCTTTAATAAAATTGGCTTTGATGTTTTAGTGCCTGCACTTAAAGGCCACATAGATGATTTTGCCACATTTAAAAAAGTAAGAGGGGAAGATTGGCTAGCAGGCGTTTTTACGGCTTACAACAAAACGCATCAGCGGGCTCAGTTAAAGCAATGCCCAATTTATTATGTCGGCTTTTCATTAGGAGGGCTTATTGGCGTTACCTTAAAAGCCCAAGGTAAGCTACCCGAAATACATAAAATGTGGTTGTTGGCGCCTGCTCTAGAAATTACCTTGTTTGCCAGTTTGCTAAAACCTTTGTTAAAGCTCAAACTTGATTTTAGCATCCCTAGCAAAGCACCCGGCTTTTATCGCGCACACCAAAGAATGCCTGTACAAGCTTACCGAGCACTTTTTGAGGTTAAGGAAGTGCTTCATCAGCAAAAGAGCATTGTTAACATACCTACATTGTTGCACATAGATGCCAAAGACGAATTGGTAAGCTACAATAAACTAAAAAAGCTTATTGAAAGAGAAGAATTATCTAATTGGCAATTGCATAAGCTCAACAGCAAAGAAAGTAAGGGCATTCACCATATGATTGCTGACCCTTTTTACACTGGCAAGAACAATTGGGAAAATATGCTACAAGAAGCTAGCGATTTCTTCAAGAGTTGATGCTTATTAGGTTTGGATTGTCTTTTTCTCCCTCAGGTCTTGTTTTCCATCTCTCGTGCATCCACATCCATTGTGTCGGATGTTGTTTTATAAAATCTTCTAGAGATTTGGAAAACAATTCGGTATTTGTCACAAGGTCTGCTTCATAATCGCCTGTCCTGATCACCTCTAATTCTGGCTTAAAGACCATTTTCTGTCGGCCATCGGCTCCACGGGTAACTGCCATAGGCACTACAACAGCATCTGTTTTAAGTGCGAGAACAGTTGCACCAATAGGTGTCTTGGCTTGTATTCCATAAAAATCGACAAATGTGCTTTTTACTTTTGTGTCTTGATCGATAAGTATGCAAACAATTTTACCGCTCTTTAGCCCTCTAATAAGTCGGATGGTCTCTTCCCCACGATAAATATTTTCTATACCTCTGCTTGTTCTGTTCTCTACAAGCATTTGATCTAAACGAGGATCTTTCATGCGCGTACCGATTACCATTGTAGGGTAGCCTCTAAGAACAATATTGGTAGCAGTAAGCTCAAAGGGACCTAAATGACAAGTTAAACAGATAACTCCTTTGCCCTTTTGGTAGGCATTTTCTAAATGTTCTAGTCCTTCTGTATCAAGAATTTCTTCTAATTTGCTCAGCTCTTTTACTTCTAGTAGTCTTACTACATCTGCAAAATTTCTCCCAATGTTCTCATAAACTGCAGCAGCCATAGCCTCAATCTCTTTAGCAGATTTTTCTTTGCAATAAGCCATGCTAAGGTGCCTTATAGTACGCTTTTTAGACGTATTTGCAAAGGTAAAGGCGAGTCTTGCTAAAGTGCCGTAAAAGTTAACGGCCCACCTTCTAGGAAACGCAGTTGAAATTCTAATGAGTACTTTTGCTAAGACATAAAGCAATTTGTACTTGATTTCTTTTTTTATAGGCTTGCTCATGTGTATTCTAATGTTTAGGCTAGGAATTCTGCAAAAATAAAAAAACACCAATTTATATATAATTGGTGTTCGAAAACTCTACCTAAGTGGCTTGTCTGAAACATGTACTTTTTAAAGCCTAGTATTGATAATGTTGTTGTACATAGAGCCAAAAGTATAACTCAAGCCTAAGCCAACATACATTTCATAATCGGTAGCAACTTGGGTTTGTTGTAGTAGTATATCTTCTAGTGTGGTTTCTCCCTTTGGTAAGTACAATTGGTCTCTTATAAAATTAAGTTCCCCGTTTAGTCTTACTGCTAGGCCTTTAAATATTCTGATATTAACGAAAGAATCCATTTCGAGGCGGTTTTTAGTGGGGTCATGAAAGTAATGAGAGGCTTCAGCACCTGCAAAAATAGAGCCCCAGGGTTGGCGAATCCGTATCGAAAGGTCCAAGGATTGCCTCGTTAACATTTCTTCATTTTGGAAAAATACTGTTTCTTCTATGTAATTGTTTTGTATAACATTTACCCTGTAAGCCAAGGTAAATTCTTTTTTCATTACTTCAGTATATGGAAAAAAGCTGAACTCTAAAGCTGGCGACACACTCATAGTAAAATCTAAATTTCTATAAGTATCTTTTCGGACACTGCTACTCATACCTGCAGACCAATGGTCTCCTAGACTTTTTACCAAGCTTGCAAAAGCACCATTTCTGTATCTATTAGAAGTTACTGTAGTACCGCCTTGCTCAAAGGTCTGCTCATTGGTGTTGAAGTAAATATGTGATCTAAAGCGCCATTCTTCTGTAATCCTATCGGCTTGTAAGCCATAGCGATAATTGAGGATCGTTCTGGCCGACTCCTTGTCAAAATTACCATTGGCATACAGCTCAAAGATCCAGTAGTTCCAAGGGTCTTTTTTTGCTGCTTGTCCTTCGCTTCCTTCTTCGGGAACATCTACACTGACCTTTATTTTTTGCGATAAATCTGTTTTATTGAGGTAAGGCACCAAACCAACTTTTATAATTTCTATAAGACCGCTCCTTCTTTCATCCCATGTATCTGTTTGTGGTGAGGTAAACTCTAGCGTGTAGTCTAGGCCTTCAAAATCTTTTCTGCCCATAAAATTGAGCTCATACTGCTGACTACCACTACCTGTTTGCTGTTGGGTTACAAAGATGTGAACCTGTGCTAATTGCTGATCCATTACATAGTTCACATAGTTGATCTTTTGTCTTGTATAGTTCATGTCGCAGCCACTGCAATCAAGAAAAACATCAAGGTAAGTTTTTACATTATTTTGGGCTTGAGAGTTTTGAACTACAAAAGGGAAAAATATAAAAGCTAGAAAAAAATAATTTTTAAAAGATGAAAAATTCATAAAGTAAAATGTATTTAAGCTTTGTGTTGTAATTTAAGCAACGCAACAGCTTAATAAAAGGTGTCTTTTTTAAAGACGGATTAAAGATGCGTTAAAGGGCATATTAAATCAATGAAGATTTTGCGGATTTCTCCTCAAAAAATGCATTTTACTATTTATGCCCATTAATGGTAACTTTCTAACTTTCAGGCAGTTTCGGATTCTTTCTTTTTGAGGATATCTTTTTTGTTGTACCTCTTTGGTGCGTAAAGAAAGCCAAAGGCTTCAGCCCCTTCTTTCGTATGTACTTTGTGATGCACATAGTGGGCATTCATGATTCGCTTCATGTAGGGGTGTTTCGCCTTGAATTTTATTTTGACTCTTCTGTGCACGATTATATCGTGAAAAATAAAGTAAAATAAACCGTAGGCTGTAATCCCAAAACCGATAGGCGCTAAAAACCAAAGTTCAGGTATTTCGAAGCCGGCAACAATGGTAGCCACTGCAGGTAGACTAAAAACTAATGCAAAAAGATCGTTGCGTTCTAAAGTATGGTTGTGGTGTTTATGGTGAGAGCGATGCCAAGACCATAAAATGCCATGCATTATATACTTGTGTGTAAACCATGCTGCAGCTTCCATAAAAAAGAATGTAGCAATCGTGATAATGATGTTTACAATAAGCATAAAAATTTCTAAAATATTAAGTGAAAAACTATAAAGGGCTAACCATAATGTAAAGTGTATTGTTAGTGATAATTTAGGCTAAGGTACTAAATCACGCCCAATTGTTCACAGGCTTTTCTCGCGGCGTCTTGTTCGGCTTTTTTCTTGCTCAGTCCAAAGCCTTCAGATACGTCTACATCATCAATAGAGAGTTTTACTTTAAATTGCTTTTTGTGTTTGGCACCAATTTCCTCCATCACATTAAAATCAATTTTTTTGTTGTACTTCTGGCACCACTCAATGATCGTACTTTTAAAGTTGTTTGTATTGCGGATTATTTCCTGTAAGTCGTAATGTTGCAGTATGAGTTTCCTTATAATAAATCTTTTGCAAAAGGGGAAGCCCTTGTCTAGATACACAGCACCAATAAAGGCTTCCATGGCATCGCCGAATAACGATTTGTGGGTTGCCTTGCTTTTCTTTTTACCGTCGAACTCGACCAATTGGCTTAGGCCTATTCTATTGGCGAGCCTGTTTAAAGACTCTCGGTTTACAATTCTAGAACGAATTTCGGTAAGAAAACCCTCGCCTTTGTAAGGGTATTTTTTAAAGAGGTATTCTGCTACTACAGCCCCAAGAATGGCATCGCCCAAATACTCTAGGCGCTCATTGGATTCTTTAAAGCCTTTTTCATTTATTTTAGCGATGGAAGTGTGCTTCATCGCAAGTTTGTACAATTCAATATTAAGAGGAGCGGCCCCCACTATATTGCGGACCGCTCTTATTATTTTTTTGTCTTTTTCTGTATAGTTACCGGTAAACCGTTTAACGTGTAATAGTATATTCACTATTCATCATATTTCCGTAGCAATATAGAGCAATTGTGCCCGCCAAATCCAAAGGTATTACTTAAAACTACATTTATATCCCTTTTTTGGGCTTTATTGAATGTAAAATTTAGTCTTGGGTCAAAAGCCTCGTCATCTGTAAAGTGGTTAATGGTAGGAGGAACCATTTGCTTTTCAATGGCAAATACCGAAGCTATGGCCTCCACGGCGCCTGCTGCTCCGAGCAAGTGTCCTGTCATAGATTTGGTAGAGCTTATGTTTAAATTGTAGGCATGTTCGCCAAAAACCTGTTCTATGGCTTTTACCTCGCTAATATCGCCCAATGGTGTAGAAGTGCCGTGTACATTTATATAATCCACTTCTTCTGGTTTAACGTCGGCGTCTTTTAAGGCATTGACCATCACCATTTTAGCTCCGATACCTTCAGGGTGGGGTGCAGTTATGTGATGTGCGTCTGCAGACATTCCGCCACCGATTACTTCTGCATAAATTTTGGCTCCTCTGGCTTTGGCATGCTCTAACTCTTCTAATACAAGCGCACCGGCGCCTTCGCCTAAAACAAAACCGTTTCTGTCTTTGTCAAAAGGTCTAGAGGCTGTTTCAGGGCTATCGTTCCTTTCAGAAAGCGCCTTGAGCGCATTAAAACCTCCGATGCCAGATTCGACTACAGCCGCTTCAGAACCGCCGGTAACCATAATCTTGGCTTTGTTTAGCCTAATGTAGTTAAATGCATCTACCATAGCATTGGTAGAAGAGGCACAGGCTGAAACAGTAACAAAGTTAGGGCCTCTAAAGCCAAACTTGATCGAGATATGCCCGGCACTTAGATCCGCAATCATTTTCGGAATAAAGAAAGGATTAAATCTAGGAGTACCGTCGCCTTGGGCATAACCGCTTACCTCATCGTGGAAAGTGCGCAGGCCGCCAATTCCTGAGCCCCAAATTACCCCAGCCGCATCAAGGTCTATTTTTTCAAGGTCAAGGCCAGATTTCTTTATGGCCTCTTCAGCAACGACCATGGCATATTGAGTAAAAGGATCCATTTTTCTCGCCTCTTTGCGATGTATAAAATCCTCTACATTAAAATCCTTAACCTCGCATGCAAATTTTGTTTTGTGCTTGCTGGCATCGAATCTTGTAATAGGTGCAGCCCCGCTTGCGCCATTGGCCAAATTCTCCCAATATGCCTCTAAAGTATTACCTATTGGGGTTAAGGCGCCAAGACCGGTTATTACTACTCTCTTTAGTTCCATAGGTATTAAGATAAATTAGGGAAGCTACCTTTTCTAATGGCAGCCAACATTGATAGGTAGTTTACTGTGAACATTTAAGCTATTAAAAAAACAGAATGCTGTTTAAAAAAAGGAGACCTGTCAGGTATATCATTGGTTTAAATATTCCTGCAGGTCTTAGTACCTTAGCGTGATCAGGTTATATTAACCAGCGTTCTCTTCCAAATAGCTTATGGCTTGTCCGACAGTAGCGATACTTTCAGCCTGATCGTCGGGTATGGAGATATTAAATTCTTTTTCAAATTCCATGATCAACTCTACAGTATCAAGAGAATCAGCTCCAAGATCGTTGGTAAAACTTGCTTCGGGAGTTACTTCAGACTCTTCTACGCCTAACTTCTCAATTATGATTTTTTGTACTTTTTCTGCAATTTCTGACATGATCCTACAAAATTTATTTTAGTAATAAGTTGCAAATAAATACATTTAAAGATTTAAACACAAAATTTAAATTGGAATTTTACTGTTGAAATCATGCTATAAATTCTTGTAATTATTTAATTTTTTACCTTCTAAATGCACAGATTAGACGATATTTTTGATTATTCCTTCGATTTGTTGGCTTTGCTATGCAGTGCTAAGCCCCATAAGCTCGCTTGGATTTTTAACCATAAATTACATCTACATTTCCAAAGAGATGCCAATCTCTGCATTAAAACCCGCGATAATGCAGCACATTCTTTTCTGCATTATTCTTACCAAACAGACCATGCCAAGGTAAGACTCGTGCGTAATAAATCTTTAGAGGCCAGGCCCCAAGCAGTAGCTTTTATCTTGCCAGAATTGAGTCAGTACGACTATTTTTTATTGATTGATGATCCTACCAATGCCCACAATTTCGATAAGGTAAAAGCGGTTTTAAGAAACCTGCCAACCATTGAGCACCAACTACTCGTAGATGCCTCTACACTAAAAAACAAAGAAAACTTGATGTTCTATTACGGTTAAGTCTAATTACTGTGCCACGCCCGAGCGAGGTAGTTTTGTAATGTCTTGGTTTCTTTTTTTGATGGGGAAAAGAAATTTGAGCAAGTCTGACAAAAACGTTTTAAGGCTATCATAAGGTATGCCCGATTTATGATTTGCCACCCCGATTTGCTGTATAATGGCAGCATGTGCCAGTAAATCTTTGTAAGCCTGCCAAAGTTTCATAGATGGATCATAGATATGGGCGGGCTCTGAGCTCACTCCATTTAACTCTAAGATTTTGATGTCTTCGCCTCGGTAGAGTGCCTCTAAGCTGCTTACTTTTAAATCGAACCTGCCGTAATTGTAGCCTTCTATGTTCGCGGCAATTTTATCAAATACCTTTACCAATTGCGGGTTAACGATATGGTTTCCGTTCAGAAATTTTGTGCCTCTGCAGTGGTTGCCTATAGGTTCTAGATAGGCTTTTTCTCCCTTTGCCAATATAATATGCAAAGATGCCGCATACTTTTCTTTGAGGTAAGCATTCCTAGCCTTGGCCCTTGGGTGCTTTGCTATCAATCTTTGCAAAGTGTCCTTTCCGTTGCCATTAACCGTTAGAAATTCTTTTAGAACCACCGAACTGATATTGCCGGTTTTTTTATCGGGAAACCTGTAATAAAGAACACCGATTTCGAGCGGTGCATCCACATATTCTTGTACTATTAAATCTTGCACAGGATACTCTTTAAAATACTTTACCAATGCAGCTTCGTCTTCAATTTTTTCTACTCCTTTGCCTCTTTCGCCTATGTTGGGTTTTATGATGACGGGAAAGGCAAGTCCTTTGGTTTTAATGGTAAAAATAATTTGCCTGTAAGTGGTACTCGATTTAAAAAATAGGGTTTTGGGTAGGTAAGACTTTTCTATTTTATTGAGTATCTTGATTTTGGATTCGCCCATTACGCCCCCGTATTTCATGCCTGGGTTTGCCGCAGAAAAATACATAAACGACCTTGCCTTAAAAGCAAGATAAAATCCATAGAAATAAAGCGGAATGTAAAATACTCCGAAAGGCCAATATTCAAATTCTGAGATTTTTTTTATGCTTTTATAGATAGAGGTCAGTATCATATCTTATTGGTCGATTTATTGGCATAAGCAAAATATATTGATTTTTTAATAGTGCAGAAAAAGCTTTGCTAGTTTATTTTAATTTAGAACATTACAAGCTTTGAGCAGCATTCTTTGTTTTAGTTAAACCGGCAGTTGGCAAGAAGCTTTTGGCTGCTGTACCTTTGTCGATACAAAACGAACCCTAAAATAATGCTCTGATCTGTAATACTACAACATTTATAGAGTGAATAAGCAAAGGTAGTTTTTATGGGCTTGCCAAATATTTGGAGGTTTTTTGCATTAATCTAGAAAGATTTAGATTATGCAGGAAGCTTTTTTACATTTCTTGTGGAAATTGCAATATTTTGATTTTTACCAGCTAAAAACTGAGTGTGGGCAAGATGTAGAGGTGCTTCAGCCCGGCCTGCACAACCAACATGCAGGCCCCGACTTTAGCTTTGCAAAAATTAGAATAGGGGGGATTCTGTGGGCAGGACATGTAGAAATACACATCAAATCTGGAGATTGGCTTGCCCATCAGCACCAAAATGATCCAGCTTACAACAACGTGATCTTGCATGTGGTTTGGGAACATAATACACCCCATGTTAAAACAAAAGAGGGTCTAACACCACCCGTGCTTACTCTAAAAGAGAGGGTTTCTGAGACAGTTCTCAATAACTACCAAAGCTTACTGCAGGCCGACCGGCAAGTACCCTGTGCTACCTTTTTGCCAACTGTACCTGCCATTTATAAAGATTTCATGCTAGAGAAAGCACTGGCAGAACGCATAGAGAAAAAGGCAGAAAAAGTGAATGCTTTATTGAATGCCAATAAAAATGATTGGGAACAGACTGCCTACCAAGTACTTATGCAGGCTATGGGTTTTAAGCACAACGGCGCTGCTTTTGAAAAATTAGCGGCCAATTTGCTATACAAGGTAATAAAAAAGCAAGAACAGCTTTTGCAGGTAGAGGCCTTGTTGTTTGGCCAAGCAGGTTTTCTTTCTGCAAAATCTCCTTTGGATGCTTACCAGAAAAAGTTGCAGGGCGAGTACAAATTCTTAAGAGCGAAATATAAATTAAGTAGGGGGCTTTCTGCCAACGAATGGCATTTTATGCGTTTAAGGCCTGCAAATTTTCCCACTTTGCGATTGGCACAAATAGCTGCTGTATTGTTCAATTATAAAAATTTAATGTCGCTTTTTACTGAGGCAGCCTCTAAGGGAGACAAACAGCTTTTTAAAGAGATAAAGCAGGCAAGGTATTGGCAATTGCATTATCATTTTGGTAAAAAATATTCTAGTGAACTGCCCTTTATTGGGCGCGGCTCCCAACAAGTATTGATGATCAATGTGGCGGCGCCGTTATTGGTAGCCCGCTCAGCTTATTTGGGCAATGAGGACCTCTATAGCCTTGCTATGGAGCTACTCAACGGATTAAAGCCCGAGAAAAACAGTATTACTCAACATTGGGAGACTTTGGGCTTAAAAGCCAAAACGGCTTATGAGTCTCAGGCACTGATCGAGCTCCATCAAAACTACTGCTTACCCAAGCGTTGCCTGAGTTGTAGGATAGGTGCCCATCTCATGAAAAAAGATTTTGCTAGTGTGCTAAAGTAATACTTGGGGCAATTGCATTTTATTCGTGTTATTTTACTACTTTTGCAGTCCGAAAAACGGGGCAGAGGTTAAAAATCTATGGCATTCTGCCAAAAGATATTAAAGCCGGGATGAAGATAGCGACTGAGTACCGGCATTTTTATAAACAATAAACGCTGATAAAATGCAATACTTAGACATGGTAGGTTACTACCGCAAAAACCTAGGAAAAAAGGAAGCCAAAAAATTAAGGGCTGAAGGTTACGCTCCATGCGTGCTTTACGGTGGCCACGATGAGCCTATCCATTTTTATGTACCCATGATACTTTTTAGGGATCTAGTGTATACGCCCGATACTAAAATGGTCAATATGGATATTGAAGGCACCGAGTATAAATGTATCTTGCAAGACATCTCTTTTCACCCCGTAAGTGAGGTAATCGAGCATGTAGATTTCTTGAGGTTGTACGAAGACACACCAGTAAAAATGGAAATTCCTGTTACATTTAAAGGAAATTCTCCCGGTATGCTGAAAGGTGGCAAATTGGTAGTGAAATCACGTAAGTTAAAGGTGAAAGCCCTGCCTGCCGATATGCCCGATAAAATTGAAGTAAGCATAGATGGATTAGAGTTAGGAAAATCTGTAAAAGTAAATAGCATCTCGCAGGATACTTTTACCATACTTAACAATCCTATGGTAACTATTGCCAGTGTAGATATACCTCGTGCACTTAAGAGCGCCAAATCTAAAGTGGAGGAGGAAGAATAAGAAAACAATATTTTACGAGAACAAGGAGGCGATTTTACATCGCCTTTTTTTGTGCCTCAATTCCCCAATAGATAAAATGCAAGGGTTCCTCACCCAATGCTTGTAAATAATGTTCTGTGTTAATAGGGATGTGTAAATAAGTGCCAAGTTCTAACTTATAGTCTTTGCCTGCTATGCGATAAATCCCCTTACCTTGCAAAAAATAAAAAGACTCCTCCATATCTGCATGCAAGTGCACCTCTACTGATTCGCCTGGTTGCAAGGTACCTAAGGCCACTTGTGTAATGTTACTGCTGCTTTCATTGCCCGCCAGCAAAACTTGTTTTTCGCCAGCTAGGTGAGAAGTTTTAAGGGTCGGTATATTTGTGCTATGCCTGTAAATCACTTTGTTCTCCATGTCTGTATTTTCTCATTTCATTAAAAAAATCAGTATTGTAACTGATGTGCATCATGCTAATTTTCTTATTTATTATGGAACTTCAAATATGTTATATATTTAATTAATTAGCCATGCCAGTAAAAAAAATCCAAAACCTGCACCATGACCATCTTCTGTGGATACAACAACTTGATTTTATTCAAGATGAGCTACAGTGTTTTAGAGATGAGCTTTTACTATTGAGTGCCAGCCCTTCTGTAAGCAAGACAGAAGTAAAGCTTGCCAACCAAGAAATAGAGGATTTCGTGCGAGAAATCGCAGAGGTGCGTTACACCATTCACTTACACGAGGTCTACTTAGCAGAAGAGGCCGCAAAAGGGCGCCGGCTAGATTTTGATCATTGTGAAGAAGAGGAAAAACTATTGTCTTTCCTTAAAAAATATGATGGTTTTAAACTTCGCAATCGGTTTTCTTCAAGCAAATTATTGAGACAAGTACACGAAACCCTTAACTAATTTGGGAATAGGGCAGCTACTTGTAAATTCGCTACAACTTAAAAGCGATATAAAAGATGATGGGTTGCCTTTACGGAGCGAAAGCAGTATTTCTCTTCCAACTTACTTGGCCTGAAAATATTTTCTACGGTTTATTGGTGGTCGTGTTCTTTGTGTTTTTGAGCATAATTAGCGGTAAAATAGATGTATTGGGCGGTTTGCTTGGTGGCTTAATGGCCTTTATGCTTTTTTTAGGAGGTGGCTTTGTATTTATGGGCTACCTTTTTTTGTTTTTTGTTTTGGGCTCAGCGGCATCTGCTTTTAAGATAAGCACTAAGGAGCAAAAAGGCTTGGCCGAAAAAAACAAGGGCAAAAGAAGTATTGGCAATGCCTTGGCCAATGGTACTGTAGCATCAGTGGCAGGCCTAGGGGCTTGGTTGTGGCCAGAAGTTCATGCATGGTTCCACATTGCTTTGGCAGCCGCATTTGCCTCTGCTACCTCAGATACGCTTTCTTCAGAAATTGGCAATGTACTTGGTTCTCGCTATTACCATATCCTTACCTTTAAACGCTTTAATGCTGGGCCAGATGGCATAGTGAGCTTAGAAGGAAGCTTGGCAGGGATAGTAGGCAGTTTGATCATTGCCATTGCTTACAGCCTAGTTGCTCAAGATAATTGGGGGCTTTTGGTGGTTTTTTTATCGGGTATAGTAGGCAACCTTTCTGACTCTCTGCTAGGCGCTACTTTACAATGGTATGGATGGCTGAACAATCATATGGTTAATTTTATGAATACTTTGATTGCAGCCGTTTTTGGTGTGTTGTTGTATTGATGGTTTTAGCAAAAAGCCTCTTCAGTGCTTGTTTTTGCATGAAGAGGCTTTTTATAATAGTGTATTCTTAACTCATTAATCCTTGCTTCCGCCAAAAACCTTTTTGAGGATGTCGCTTGTTCTTGCTACAGGGTCTTCCCGTATCTTAAGCTCTTCTTTGGCAATCATTACAAACAGGCCTTCAATGGCTTTTTCTGTGGCATAGCCTGTCAGGTCTTCATTTACTTTTTTAGTGAAAGGGATTTGGTTGTACCGGCTCATAACATCGTCCCAGTATTTGGTAGCATTCACTTTTTCTAGAGAATTGGCTATAATTGGCCTAAAGCGAACAGCAAGACTGTCTGTAGTAGTCCTTTGCAGGTATTGGGTAGCTGCATTTTCCTCTCCTTTTATGATTTCTATGGCATCTTTAAAAGTGAGTTGTTTTATAGAACCCACAAATATGTCTTTTGCTTCTACCGCTGCATCTTCAGCCGCGCGATTTATAGACATAACAGCATCGTCTACCAATTTATCCATACCTATGGCGCGCAGTTTGGTCTCCACGATTTGCACCTCTTTCGGGAAGGGGATTTTTATTTTCGGATTGCCAAGATAGCCATCTTTTTGAGATACCTCGGCTACGCCCTTTACCGCTCCTTTTTGCAGGGCCTCTATAATGGCCTTGCCGGCTTCTTGTTGGGTAAAGCTCACACTGCCGTCTCCTGAGCCTGTAACGGCATCTTTTAAGCCTTTAAGGATTTGTGCTTGTACTTGTGAATAAAAAAAGATGAGTAGTATAAAAATGGATTGTTTCATAAAATTTAGTTCCAATTAAAAAATCTTAAAGCAAACAGATTACACTGAATTGCTTACTGTTTACAATTACAAACTTAATGTAATTTTATTTCTCACAGGTAAAATTGCATTATTGCCTCAAAAGAAAAAAGACTTTCTTTTTCAGAAAGTCTTGATCAACATTTAAAAAGAATGCTATTACTTTTAGCATATGCTTAATTATCCTGCTTTGCGTGTTTTAATGTTAAAAGGTGCATAAAGTGGGCAGAAACTAACTGCGCTAGTTAAGGAGAAAATGGCTGCTATAATACCAGCTAATATAGCAATATTGCCAGTTATTATATTAGTCATGTACAAACCTGCAATGATAAGCGCTATTATTAGTCTCAAGGCCTTGTCGGTGGGTCCCATATTCTTTTTCATGGTGTTTGGGTTTTGGGTTTAGAATTAATTTGTACACCAAATATATATTATCAGTAAAGCCTTTTGTGTGATAAATATCATACAAAAGGGATACTTTTATTGGGTTCTTGGCAATGGTATGGCGCACTTAATCAAATAGAACATGATACTTATGGGTCGGTTGTGGCTGTTCGTGGGTCTTAAATATTGAACCGCCTACAATAGCCAAATTAGGATTTTAAAATTTAGGATAACAAGTTCGGTTTTGAGAAACCCGGACCGATAGTGCACTGAAAAGTATGATGGCTTAGTGTTGTTTACTTTGCAGGAAAAAAAAGACAATAGGTTTATTGGTGTATTTTTTTGTTCTTTGTGGATAAAAACATCCACAGATTAAACAGTAAATGAGTTAACATACTTCACTGATTTCAATCAAATAAAAAAAAGGCCCCTTATGATGAGGACCTTGGTTTTAAAGCTACTTAGCATTTTTAATTATGCCTCTTGCTTTTCAGTTTTGCAGGTTTTAATGCCAAATGGTGCATAAAGTGGGCAAAAACTAATGGCGCTAGTAAGGAAAAAAGCAGCAGCTACTACACCCAATACTATGGCTAAAGTACCTGTGATCACATTGGTTAGATAAAGTGCAACTATTGCAACAGCTATAACTACTCTTATGGCTTTGTCGGTGGTTCCCATATTCTTTTTCATGGTATTTGTCTTTTAGGTTCAAGAATTAATTTATACTTCAAAAATATAGCGTTTGGGGGCGCATGTCAGTGATAAATATCACACAAAGCCAATTATTTTAATTTCATTTCTAGAAAGCGAAATCATACCTTTTTGTGCCAATTGTTTTAACAGTCTTGTGATTACCTCTCTAGAAGTGGCCAAATCTGTTGCTATTTGTTGGTGGGTGATTTTTAATGTGTTGGTGTTTTGCAGCCTTAGTTTATCTTTTAGATAGCTTAGGAGTCTTTCATCCATTTTTTTAAAGGCGATATCTTCTACGGTGTGCAGTAGTTCGGCAAATCTTAAATCGTATAGTTGCAGCGCAAATTGCTGCCAAGAAGGGTATAGCCTAATCCAATCTTTGATCAGTCTAGATGGGATTAGTATTAATTTAGAATCTTGGTCGCAGATGGCCTTTACATTGCTTTTTTTATCGTTCATGTAAGCCGAGAAAGATAGGGCACAACTCTCACCAGATTTAATGTAGTAAATCAGGATTTCATTGCCTTCGAAACCTTCTCGCACTACTTTAACCGTGCCCTGTATCACCAAAGGCAGTAATTTTATGTACTGTCCCTTTCTAAGTAAAACATCTCCCTTCTTAAAGGAGGCCAATTGGGCATTCTCTAAAAGTTTGCTCTTGAGTTCGCTGCCATAAAGATTCGGAAAGTGCTCTTGTAGTAGGTTTTCAATCATAAGTTACAGTGTTTTTAACATTTATTTCTAGAAAACACAGCATTATCAAGCGCATAATAAGTTTATGTGGCGTATAATTTCAAACTAAATTTAAATAAACCACATGTTAAAACACCTATTTATAGTAAGTTTTACACTACTTACCATATTGAATGTTTACAGCCAAAGCGCAGATAAAGTGCTGGAAGACTATTTAGAGGCCATTGGAGGAAAAACGCATCTAGAAAACCTAGAAACCATCGTAATGTCTGGTAAGAGCGAGATGGCTGGTATAGAGTTTCCTGTAACCATATGCCAAAAAGCGCCTAGTAAAAGCTATACAGAAGTTTATGTTATGGGCTAGAAAATAGTAACCGCCTATGATGGAGAGACCGCCTGGACATTAAATCCTATGGCTAGTACGGTAGAACCTACCGTTATGTCTGAGAAAGAGGCAGAAGCTATGAATTCGCAAAGGTTAAGAGATGAGCTGTTGGACTATAAATCTCTAGGTTATGAGATTTTTACGAAGGCGACCAAGAATTTGATGGGCTAAGCTGCGATAAACTTGGTTATTGTACTAGGTAAGCCCACAGTTTAATTGGTTTTAGAGATTGACTAAAGTAAAATGTAGGGCAAATCCATGCAATTATATCGATATGCCCCATTTGTAAAGTTTTTTAATCTTCTAATTTGTTTAGTTTTGTGCTATAACATTAAACTTTAATGTAATTGCACCAATGGATCAAACAGTAGTAGACCAGTACGAACTGGTCGTAGGTTTAGAAGTACACACCCAACTCTCCACACAAACAAAGGCGTTTTCAAACGATGTGAATTCTTACGGAGATGAGCCCAATACCAACTTTAGTGTAATTACCTTGGCACATCCCGGCACGTTACCAAAGAGCAACAAGGTCGCTGTAGAATATGCCATAAAAATGGGTTTGGCATGTAGGTGCAAGATAAAGCG
>Ga0207419_1001031_pt1 | contig 22373 bp, 14 predicted proteins | sample ElkSloMetagenome_4_FD_184723 | JGI IMG/M metagenome (GOLD analysis project Ga0207419, IMG submission 184723) | Hot spring microbial communities from Elkhorn Slough, Monterey Bay, USA - MD2A (version 2) | ecosystem: Environmental > Aquatic > Marine > Intertidal zone > Estuary: Microbial mat ... | reverse complement strand
TGCCTGCTAACAGTGGCTCGCCCAATTCTTGGGCTATGCCCTCTTGGTAATCGTCATTAGTGCCTCCGGGAAAAGCCGTAATACCAACGTAAGAGTTGCCTTCAGAAGCTGCTTGAGCAAGACTTATTGGCTGAATGTCTGGCGAAACTGGGGTGAATACACTTCGTATGCCACTTTCCTCCCATCCTATTGGAGCCCTGTCTTCTTCCGGCGTATCTTCCAAACCGGGGTTCTCCCATGTTGGAACAGCTACCTCACCTTCGGGGCATTCCTCACTAGACACACATTCCTCCATCAAAAACAAGAAAGGCACATTTTCACCGGGTAGTGATGTACCGACAACAAAATAGTAAAGCTCACCAGCATTTAGTTGCAATCCATTGATTTGCGAATTGTTACCACCTTCACTCAGAGAAGTGGCGATGCACTCTCGAAAGGGTTCACATTGCTGTGTCACCAATAATGCAAGGGGTTGCTTTTCTGGATTGCCCAATTGGACATTAATGCATTGGTTTTGCTCGGGAACGTAACTGAATACGAATTCCTTTCCTTGAAAATAGTCTGGCTCACAAGCATCTTCTCCTGTAAAATCTGAGGCAGCCCTTGCTGTTTCAAAAAAACCGCGGGCGGGCTGATCATAAAAAGGCAGCTCGGATACTAAAACATCGCTGCAATCTTCGCCTGTGCCATTGCAAATGGCCTCGGGTATGTTTACTATAAATTCGTTATTAGAGCGGGCTGTTTTACAGGCATTATCAGCGACTACATAAAAAACACCTCCTTCATCCGTCATAAAGACCGGGCCTTCTGCTATGGCGTCGGGTACGCCGATAGCAAACCAAAAGTAGGTAACACCGTTTTCCTCATTCTCTACGGTGAGCGTTGCGGTTTCGCCCAAACATAGCTCTGCACCTCCCGAAATCACTGGCGTAGCTGGGCTGGGGCCTTCTACTACTTCAAAAGCATCACTTGTACTGCTGCCGCATCCATTGGTAGCTTGTACAGAATAAAATCCTGGCAGTAAAGGGTTGAATTCAGTGCCTTCGCCTTGAATAGCTGCTTCACCCTCTAAATACCATTCATAAGTTGTGTTTGGGTCTGGATTTTGTGCGAAAAGGCTGATCAATTCTCCATCTCCGCAAAGTACCCCATCGCCAATAATAGTAGGAGCAAGTGGTGGATTGCCCGCTTCTATGGTAATAGCATCGCTTTGAAAATCGCCGCAGTCTGTTAAAAGGGTTACTGTATAATTGCCTGCCTGATCAATTTCTAAAAAATGTTCGTTGGTTTCGGCTACTTCAACACCGTTGCGCTCCCAGCGATACCTTGCATTTTCAACCGGATTGGTAAAAACGAAATCGCCAGCACCACAGGCTTGCGTATTTGTGGCTTGTATGATGGGCTCAAAATTGGGGTCATTACCGTAAGCCCTAATGTTGTCGGCCAACAAACGTCCTTCACCGCAAGTACTTGTGGCTCTAAGAGTGATGTATCTATAATTATTGGTGGGGGTAAAAGCAACTAAGTACGATTGCCAATCTCCTGTATTTTGAATCTCTTCTGACTGCCAAAGCAGTTCTTCATTGTCTGCACAACCGTTGCTGCCATACACTTCAAAAGTCATACAGGCATCTTCTTCCACTTTTCTTAAATCTATTAAAAAAGCGTAATCTTGATTGGCAGCAAGCGCTGGATTAATAAAAATACCCGTTCCTGATTGCTGATTGTCTTCTTGGTTGGAAGTAAAGATCAAATAGGTGTCGCGATCTGAGGCATCGATATTTAAGCCCAAACACGCGCCCCTAGAAGCTATGGGGAAAGGCTCAGCCCCATTATCACTAACACCGCAGTTGTTCCATGGGATAGGTGGGCCAATGCAAATGCCCGCTCCTTCGAAAGAGGGATTTCTAAAAGCTGGAAATAGGCTGTTATTATCACAAGGGGAAGGAAATGTTGGCAAGTCAGGTATGTTATCCTGCGCCAAAGAAAGCCTGCATATCAGGAGCAAAAACACCAGTAAATATGCATTTCTCATAGCCTTAGTCAAATTAAGTGGTGGTCAGTTTTTGTTTGTAGTTAGTTTGTATTTGTCTTAAGGCCAAGCCTTGAGCTATACCTTATCTGCTTGCACTCTTTACAATATCATCAAAAAATAGGAATTTGTTTTAAAAAAGTGAAAGCCCGGCCTTTTAAACCGGACTTTCTCATAGCTGGTAGTTAGTAATTAGTCTTTCACAAATCTGAAGAGTTCACTTCCGAATGTACTAGACTCAATGCTTAGCAAGTAGATACCTCTCTGCAATTGGCCTACGTTCAATTGCAATCTGTTCATTTGGCCCCTTGCTTTCATTTCTTCTTGGATAAATACCCTGCCCGTAAGATCAAGTATTCTGACCTTCACATTTTCATTTCTGAAAGATTTGAACGCCAAGTTTAACTGCTCAACCGCTGGGTTAGGGAATACGCTTACATCTTGTAGTAATGTATTTTCGGCAGCGTTTCGCTCATCATCGTTTCCATTATTATTAGAGTTGCCTACTGTTTTGTCAACAATTTCTATGGTAATGGTCAATGGCGTGGCTTCTTGTCCACCTTTTAGTTGTGGTGTTGCAGTAATGGTGTATATGCCTGGTTCTGGCTTGCCTTCAAAATAGTTTCCGCCAATATCACCATACAATGCATAAGGGAATACGCGCTCTATTCTGAATGTCTCTCTATCGTTCAATGAGAATCTTACAAAGACTACATCTTCAGCAGGTACATTTAAGTCTGCCCTGATGTTGATCAAAGTAGTTAAATGGATCACATCGCCATCAATTATCGGGGTGATGTCCTCATTGGTAATGGCATCTACTAAGGTAAAGCCTGTTACACCTGCATTGCTCACCACTTTAAAGTTTACAGTTAGTGAATTTCCTGCTTCACCTCTTCCTAGTGTTTGCTCAAATGGTGTAGCTGTTACGGTGTAATCTCCAGTGGTTAGCCTTCTTCCGAAGTAGTTACCGGCAATGTCTCCAAATAAAGCATATGGTACTACATTTTCAGTTCTGCCCTTGTTACCGTTAAATTCAAAAGCGACACTTCCTACTTTACTTGGACTTACATTGGCTCTGATGTTAAAGCTAGTGGCTGTAATCTCAGCCAAGTCTATCTCCATGCCTTCAGTCAATTCCATGATGTCCTCATTGGTTTCTGCATCTACCAAGGTAAAGCTCATAACCTCTATGGCAGGTGGCAACAATACTGCATCAATTACGTGAATTACGCCATTGCTGGCCAAAATATCTGCTGGAGCGATGTTAGAATCGTTGACTTTGATGCCTTCTTCATTTACGGTGAACTCTACAAACTTACCATTGAGGGTTTCGGCTTTTTGACCGTCAGAAAGTTGATTTGAATACACTTTGCCACCAAGTACGTGGTAAAGCAAGATATCCGTAATTTGCTCTACTGTGAGGTCGTCTAAGCTGTTTACACCTTCGGTAGCTTCTAAAAGTGCTACAAAAGCATCGTTGGTCGGAGCAAAAACTGTTAGCTCATTATCTGCCGAAAGGGCATCTACCAAACCTGCTTTCACTACGGCATCTACCAAGATGCTGAAGTCTGGGTTGGCTGAAGCGATTTCCACAATGTTCTGTGGTGGGGTCAATACTGCGTCAATTACATGGATTACGCCATTTGATGCAATGATGTCTGTCATTACGATGTTAGACTCATTGATTTTAGCACCCATTTCATTGATGGTGAATTTCACATCTTCGCCGTTTAACGTAGTTGCGATCAAACCATCGCTCAAATCTCCTGCATAAGTTTTACCTCCTAGTACGTGGTACAACAAAATATCTGTGATTTGCTCTACTGTTAGGTCGTCTAAGCTGCTCACACCTTCTGTTGCTTCTAAGAGTGCTACAAAAGCATCGTTGGTTGGTGCAAACACGGTCAATTCATCGTCTGATGATAAGGCATCTACCAAACCTGCTTTCACTACGGCATCTACTAAAATGCTGAAGTCTGGATTAGCTGAAGCGATTTCCACAATATTCTGTGGTGGGGTCAGTACCGCATCAATTACGTGGATCACACCGTTAGAGGCCATAATGTCTGTAGCCACAATATTTGATTCATTCACTTTTGCGCCTGACTCATCAATAGTGAACTTTACATCTTCACCATTGAGTGTTTCAGCAATCAAACCATCGCTCAAATCCGCTTCTAGAGTTACGCCTTCTAATACGTGGTAAAGTAAGATATTTGTAATTTGCTCTACAGTGAGGTCGTCTAAGCTGCTTACGCCCTCGGTAGCTTCTAACAAGGCTACAAATGCATCATTGGTTGGTGCAAATACGGTCAACTCATCGTCGTCATCAGAAAGGGCATCTACTAAACCTGCTTTCACAACAGCGTCTACTAAGATGCTAAAATCTGGATTTCCAGAAGCGATTTCTACGATATTTTGTGGCGGAGTCAACACTACATCGATGACATGGATCACACCATTAGAGGCAATAATGTCTGTCACTACGATGTTCGACTCATTAATTTTTAATTCAGTCTCGTTAATAGTAAACTGAACGTTTTCCCCGTTCAAAGTCTCAACCATCAAACCATCGCTTAGGTCGGCAGCATAATTGGTGCCTGCCAGTACGTGGTACAATAAAATTTCTGTGAGCTCTTCTACAGGAACGTCATCTAAAGTTGCCTCTCCTAAAAGTGCTTCAAAAGCCGCGTTGGTCGGAGCGAATACAGTCAACTCTTCGTCTTCGTCAGCCAAGGCATGTACCAAGTCAGCTTTTACCACGGCACTCACCAAAGTACTGAAATTTTCATCAGCAGAAGCAATCTCAACAATGTTCTGCGGTGGAGTCAATACTGCATCGATTACATGGATCACACCGTTTGATGCGATGATGTCCGTCATAACGATTTCAGCACCGTTGATGAAAACCTTTCCGTCTGCAAACGTAAATTTCACGTCTTCGCCGTTCAAGGTCTCTACAATCAAACCATCACTCAGGTCACCGGCCAATGTGGTACCTTCTAGTACATGGTACAATAAGATGTCAGTCAAATCTTCTACAGCTACATCTTCTAAGGTAGCCTCTCCCAATAATGCCTCAAAAGCGGCATTGGTCGGGGCAAACACAGTATATTCTTCATCTTCGTCAGCCAAGGCATGTACCAAATCGGCTTTCACTACCGCATCTACCAAAAGACTAAAATCAGGATTGGCTGAAGCAATCTCTACAATGTTCTGTGGTGGCGTTAATACTGCATCTATTACGTGGATAACACCATTCGATGCGATGATATCAGTAGCTATTATATTTGACTCATTGATTTTTACTTCAGTTTCAGTGATTGTAAAGGTCACTTCCTCACCATTCAATGTCTCCACTGTTAGGCCATCGCTTAGGTCGCCCGCATAGGTTTTCCCTTTCAACACGTGGTATAGCAAGATTTCGGTCAAATCTTCTACTGGTACGTCCTCTAAAGTAGTCTCTCCCAAAAGTGCTTCAAAAGCAGCATTGGTTGGTGCAAATACGGTTAGTTCATCATCTTCATCTGCCAAGGCATGCACTAAATCGGCTTTCACTACTGCATCTACTAAAAGACTGAAATCAGGATTGGCTGAAGCGATTTCTACGATGTTCTGCGGTGGGGTCAGTACTGCATCTATTACGTGGATAACTCCGTTTGAAGCCACGATGTCTGTTACGATAATGTTAGACTCATTGATTTGTGGGAACTCACCACCTAATGTAAACTTAACATCTTCTCCGTTTAACGTAGTCGCAATCAAACCATCGCTTAGGTCGCTGGCTAAAGTAGTGCCTTCTAAAACGTGATACAATAAAATGTTTGTAAGATCTTCCACTGAAACATCTTCTAAAGTGGCCTCTCCGAGCAATGCTTCAAAAGCAGCATTGGTCGGAGCAAATACCGTCAATTTATCTTCATCATCGTCCTCAGACAAAGCATCAACTAAATCAGCTTTTACCACGGCATCTACCAAAGTACTAAAATCAGGATTTGAAGAAGCGATTTCTACTATGTTCTGTGGTGGGGTCAATACTGCATCAATTACATGGATCACTCCGTTTGAGGCGATAATGTCCGTATCAATAATGTTAGACTCGTTGATTTTTACCTCAGTCTCCGTAACCGTGAAAGTAACTTCATCTCCATTTAATGTCTCCACTGTCAAACCATCGCTTAGATCTCCGGCTAAGGTAACACCCTCTAGTACGTGATATAATAAAATATCGGTCAATTCATCTTTAGAGATATCTTCTAAGGTAGCACCTCCTAATAAAGCTTCGAAAGCGGCATTGGTCGGAGCGAATACAGTTAATTTATCATCATCGTCCTCTTCTGATAAGGCTTCCACTAAGTCTGCTTTTACAACCGCATCTACTAATAGGCTAAAATCAGGATTAGAAGAAGCAATTTCTACTATATTCTGTGGCGGAGTCAATACTGCATCGATTACGTGTATTACACCATTTGAAGCGATGATATCGGTTACCACAATGTTTGACATGTTTATTTTAACTTCTGTCTCATTGATAGTAAATGTTACTTCGTCCTCGTTCAAGGTCTCTACTGTTAATCCATCACTTAGCTCACTTGCATAGGTTTTGCCTTCTAACACATGGTATAGCAGAATGTCTATTAAATCTTCTTCTGGGATATCATCTAGAGTGGCGCTTCCTAGTAAAGCCTCAAAAGCAGCATTGGTCGGGGCGAATACGGTTAATTCATCGTCTTCGTCGTCGTCATCATCTTCCTCAGACAAAGCTTCTACCAAACCTGCTTTTACCACGGCATCTACTAAAATGCTAAAGTCTTCATTGGCCGAAGCGATTTCTACAATATTTTGTGGTGGGGTCAATACTGCATCAATTACGTGTATTACGCCGTTTGATGCAAGAATGTCCGTTGATACGATGTTAGACGAGTTGATTTGTGGAAAGTCTCCACCAAGCGTGAACTTTACGTCCTCACCGTTCAAGGTTTCTGCGATCAATCCATCGCTTAAGTCGCCTGCAAGGGTGGTGCCTGCGAGAACATGGTACAATAGAATTTCCTCAACTTGCTCTTCGGTCAGGTCGTCTAAACTGTTAACGCCTTCTGTTGCTTCTAATAATGCCACAAAGGCATCGTTGGTCGGAGCGAAAACAGTGAGTTCATTTTCACCTGAAAGTGCGTCAACCAAATCCGCTTTAATTACAGCATCGACTAAAATGCTGAAATTTTCATCGGCTTGGGCAATTTCTACAATGTTTTGATTTTGTGCTTGTGCTGTCTGAAACAATAGTAACGGCAACGTAAAGGTCAGCAGTAGCCGTTTTAATAGGTCTGATAATGATTTTCTCATAGGTTGTGGGAGTTAAATTTCACTTCTATTTTATCAATATCAAGAACTATTAAAATATGGTATTTGTAGGTAGGTAGAGTTTGAATTGTAGTTTAATATGGGCGAATTGTAGATATATCGACTTGAAATGAAGGCTTTCTAAAATCTAGAAAATAAATTCTAAAACCCTCATTCTCCACTTTCTGATAGTTCATAAAACAATCAAAACTCCTTTTCCCCAAACTCGCTTTGCTTAAAATTGGCCTTTTTATCCGACTTGTTCAATTGGTAGGTAAAATTGAGTAGAACCATGTCTACTTCATACACATAGTTGGTCGTGGTGAAGAATTCTCCTGCTATTTCTGTAGTGATACGCTGCTCATTGGCATCCCACAAGCCCATGTCTATGTTGAGCCATTGCAGTGTGGCGGCAAACCTACCATCGCCAAAGGTTTTGCGAATGGTGAGATTGGGCGCAAAAAAGCGCGAGTCTTTACCCTGAGCCGTAATTCGATCAGAAAGGTAATTGAGCGTAAACTGTGCACTCCATGTTTTTGTGATATCTACATTGGTGTTTAGATTGATGTTGTACATCCAACTGTTGGTATCTACCCGCCTATTGTCAAAACTCCCTTCAATACTGGTTCGGAAGATATTGAAACTAGCAAAAGCAGACCACCAAGGGGTCAATGATAACTCGGTGCCTGTTTCAAAACCAAAAGTACGCGCCGTGCCTACATTGGAATAAATCCTGTTGAGAATGGTATCGTTGTAAATGGTGTTGACCCTATTGATTAAGTTTTGCACATCTCTGTAGTAAACCGTACCAAATACCGATTGGTCGCCGAAGTTCTTAACCACGCCCACTTCTACCAAATCGATAAACTCAGGACGCAAATTGGGATCACCCTGCTCTAAGGTTTCAGAATGTTCTCTTTCAGGAAAGGGATTCATCTTAAACGTGGTGGTACGTTGCACTCGTTTGCTGTAAGCTGCAGTCAATTTTAAATCAGGATTGAATTCGTACTGCAAATTGGCCGAAGGGTACAACTTCACAAAATCGTAATCAAAAGTTTGATCAATCGTCCCTGCCCTATCTTGCAGCAACAATTCCCTGTCCATGACCTCTACCCTTGCCCCTGCTGTGTAAGTCCACTTGCCCTTGCTGCCCGATAGTTCTCCATACACCGCATGAATCAGTCTTTTGAGATTTACTGTGCTTGAAAACTCAGGTACTAATTCGAACTCATCCGTGTCTAAATTTCTTCTTGCGTAAAAAAATTCGCCTTGGTGATCCAAACTCCTGAAAAGGTAGCCAAAGCGCAATTTGCCAAAATCAAAATCAGCAGAAGTGTAATCTAACTGGTAACGGATGCCATGCAGCGGATTGTTATTGGTGTTGTATTCATCTTGGATGACCTCATTGGTATTGGGCCAACCCAAATTTAAATTGGTGGTCGGGCCTCCTAGTAAGGTATATTCGTACAAAAATGAAGTGCTGAGTTCCGACTTATTCCCAAAAGTATGGGCATAATCTAAGCTGCCCAGAAAAAAATCCCCCTTTCTAATCCGCAAATTTTCGTTGAAGTAGGTATTGGTATACAGCCTTTCTCCATTGGGCACCACAAAGGCGTGGTTATCATTATACAGAATATCCGCAGTACGGTCTTTAGAGCGTTCTCCCGCATTAATTCCTAACTGAAAGGCATTGTTCTTATCTGGCCTAAAACCTAGGGAAAATCGCCCTGAAACATTGTATTCATCAAAGCTGCGCTCCCCATCAGAAGGAAAGCGCGTAAGCGTATCGTTGATGATGGTGTAAACATCGCCCTCTCTCCTTCCCGAAATGTCATTTCTAAAGTAGCTCAAACCAAAGGCTGCATCCCACTTGTTTTTGCGATAGGTCAAGGTCACATCTGCACCATAACGCTGCGCGTATTCAGCATTGTCATAATCTTCTATACTGGGCAAGCCTACTCTTGTATTAAAAGTTAATGATAGGCCATCTCTCGCTCCTTTTTTTAAAATAATATTGATGATGCCCGCCTTTCCTTCTGCATCGTACCTGGCCGATGGTGCAGTGATGATTTCCACATTTTCTATGGAATTAGCGGGTAATTGATTTAAGGATATCGCTACTTCAGACTGTAAAGGTCGGCCATCAATCATTACCAAAAAATTAGTAGCTCCCCTAATGGAGATATCGCCATTGGCATTAACGAAAGCACCGGGCAAATTTCGTATCACATCAACCGCTGTACCGCCCATGCTATTTTGGAAGCTTTCAGCAGCATAGACCTTTCGGTCAATTTGATGCAAAGCAGTCAACTTATCTCCTGTAATATCCAGCTCTTGTAGCATTTCGCTGTTGGGTTCTAGGTAAATGCTTCCTAAATTAAATTGCTCTTCCCCATTGAGCGTGAGCTTTTCTACCGTTTTGGACTCATAGCCTAAAAACTTTACCAAAAGGTAATAGTTGCCCGGTTTTATTTCCTTGATTTGAAACTGTCCAGACATTGTGCTGACCGCACCATCTACCATAGCACTATCACTTTGATTGTACAAAATCAAACTGCCGTATTCTATAGGTTTGTCATCTACTTTGTCTAAGATTTTGCCTGTTAAAAGTGTTTGTGCTTCCGTAGAAAAGCAAAATGAAAAAAGGCTGAGGATCAGTAAAAGTCGGTTCATTTTTTTTGAGTTGTATAAAATCAACCTAGTAAGTTTTCATTGGTTTGTTAACTTTTGGTTAATTAAAAATTGCATGATGTGAGCAATTAAGAATTTACTTACTCTTTGCTTACAATAGTACTTTTAGCCTTATCTTGAACTGCATCTAATTGCTTTCTAAGCGATTCTAGTGTCTTTCGATATTTTTTCTTGCCCACCAAGTTGATGTGCTCTTCTGGGTCGGAGGCATGGTGGTACAATTCCTCATTCTCACCATCAACTCCTTCACCCCATCGAGTATATCTGAACTCGTCTGTTCTCAAAGAAGCATCTCTCCCGCCCCAGCTAACTGTGTACGCAAATTGGTTTTTGTTTTGAACTGCTTCTCCTTTGATGTAGGGCGATAAGTTTTCTCCCTGTAAAATTTCGGGGAGTGCCTCTTCTTTATATCCGGCCAAAGTTGTAAGTGTGGGGTATAAGTCGATCAATTCTACAATGTCGTCCACTTTTTTACCGTGCTGCTCTATAAAATCAGGATGTGAAATGATCAAGGGCACGCGCACGCTGCCCTCCCACAGACTGATTTTTGACCAACAGTCGTGTTCGCCAAGATTGTAACCATGATCAGAGACAAAAACCACAATGGTATTTTTCCTTAAATCGAGCTCGTCCAAAGCAGTGAGCAATCTACCAACCTGTGCATCCATAAAACGGACACTGGCCATGTAGCCGCTGATCACTTTTTTCTGTTGCTCTTCGCTCATGCCCCACACTTTGTCGTTTTGTCTTCTTAGCGCTGCTTCAGGTACATTTTCTCCAATTTCATGCTCGGGTAAGTTAATTGAGGCTTCGGGATAAGGCTCGTAGTAACTTTCGGGAGCGATCAAGGGCACATGTGGCCTTACCAAACCGACCGCCAAAAAGAAAGGAGAATCCTTCTTCTTCCGCTTTTTATTGGTGCCCCCAGGAGGTAAAGTCGCTGCCCTGTTCTCCAAAATCGCAATGGCCTGACTGGTCGCCAAATAATCAGTTTGGGTTTCGGTTTTATCTTCGGGCAAAATCATTCTGGCAAAGTTTCCACCGTAATGCAAGTTCTTTGGGGAAAGCAATTCCAATTCTCCCCTACTCAAGGTTTCAGGTCCTGTCACGTTGTAGGTGTAGTCCCAAGAATCGGGATCGTCTCCACCTACGTCTCCTCGCTCTATACCACCGGGCACGCCCATATGGTAAATTTTGGATACCCTTGCCGAATAGTACCCATTCTCTCTAAAGAAACCTGCCAAAGAAGGATGGTTGGCCAAGGCGGGCGTGTCTTTCCTGTAGCTGCCCGGTTGGTCGTTGTTATTCAATACGCCGTTGGTCTCGGGATACAGCCCGCTCATGATCGAAGCCCTTGAGGGACCGCAAATAGGATATTGAGAGTAAGCCCTGTTGAAACGGACCCCTTGCGCAGCCAATCGGTCCAGATTAGGCGTATGGTTTTCCAAATCCATGAATGGACCGATTCTGGTGTTCAAATCGTCAGAAATGATAAAAAGTACATTGTATCGATCAGGTTCGGTTTGTGGATAAAGTGGCAGTGCCGATAGCGTCAAAAAGAGCAAGAAGAAAAAGGATATTCGCATAGATAGTTTGAGGTTCATTTCGTAAACTTTGACCATTTTAGCAAAAAACAAGGAGCATTTAATACCTGGATCACCGAAGTGGGATTTAAGAACTTTAAAGCGATTGCACAAAGGAAACTAAAGCATTTTCTTGAGTTGCTCTAATATCTTGATGGTTTCTGCAACATCCTTGGAATCTTGAGAGCCCGAAGCCTTTTTGAGGCTATTTTCAGCCGATTTGAAGAGTTTTTGTATTACAGGCGATGATTTTACTGACTTGCGTGCTGATGAACCTGAAACAGCCTTATTCTTATCTTTTTGAACAAAGGCATCTATTTGGTTAGCATCTTTGAAGGCAGGCAACTTTTTGCCTTCAACTTTTCCTAATTGCTGCAAGGAAACTTTTTTGATTTTTGCTCTACCTGCCAACATTTCGCTTTTAAGTGTAGGGTTCACATCACCTAGCATCTCCAAGCCTTTGGCAAAGTCGGCGTCCCTCCTGATCGTCTTCTCTCCTACGCCAAATTCTTTGGCCAAAAACTCACTGAACCTGCCCTGTTCTTCGCTATCTTTTTTGAGCATCGGGTCATTTTGACCACTTGATTTTCTATTGCCGCCGTGCTTGGCTTTTTCCCGCAAATAACGTAAGCCACGCAAATAACTCCGCTGCTCGTTGGTCAGGTTTCTACGGCCCAATTGGTTCTGCAACATCCAATCCTTTACCGCATCCAAGTCAGGAAATTCCAGATACTTGACCCCGTACTTTACGGTACGCCCCTCCCCTTCAATCTTCTTGATGATCCGATAACGATTATAACCATCTACTAAGATATGTGATCCTTCGGGGTTTGCCCAAAGCAGCAAAGGCTCACGTACGCCCTCTTCTCGAATGCTCTGCTCCAACAGCAGCGATTCTTCCTCCTTCAATGGCGGAATAAAAGCGCGCAAAGACTCGCTCTCGGTAATCTCCTTGCCAGAAAAAGGCTTTACCAATTTAGAAGACACATGCTCGATATTGACGTTTTTCGTCTTCTTCTTGTCTCTGAGTTTGCTGATGCTGTCTTTTGCCATGGTTTAGATTTTTGCTGTTGGATTTTGGAGACTAGATATTAGAAATTGGGTTTTGGATTTTAGAAATTGGGCTTTGGATGATTACGACAACTCAACTTCACATCTCAACAAAAAACACCTCAACCTTTTACTCGTTCGGCCACTTCATGTGCCAAAGCGCGGTAGTCAGCAGCAGCTTCAGAATTGGCCGCATGGTCAAAAATATCCATGCTCACATATTCCGCCTCGGGTATTTTAGTGAGTTGCTTAATGCGCGTTTTAAATAGTTCTTGTTGGAAATTCTCTTCCAAATCTGCCTCCACAGCTCGGTCTACCCTAGTGCGCTTATCGTAAAAAGTGAGTACAATGCCCAAAGGCTCTATCTTAGGATTGATGATGCGCTTGACCTCATTGTCAATAAGCGCTTTTGCCTCTGAAATACCACTGTGCGCAAACTTGCTGCTGCACTTAGTAGGTATCAAATACTTGGTGGAAGCAGTCAACGCATTTTGGGTAAAAACCCCCAAAGAAGGTGGGCAATCTATCAAAATAAAATCGTAATGCGGCGCCACGGGATTCACCGCTTCCGCAATCTTAAAATTTCGGTTAAAATCCGTATTGATCTCCAGTTCTATGGCGTCCAAATCAGAAGAAGAGGGCACTGCATGAAAATTTTTGCCGACTTCTAAAATAGGCAAAGCTATGCCCGATTTATACACGTCGAAAATAGTAGTAGTAAGACGCTTGTTCCCTTCGTATTCTACCTCAATGTCCAGGCCTTCTGTAAGGTTGGCCTGTGGATCGTTGTCGATCAACAAAACCTTGTATCCATCCAAAGAAAGGGCCTTGCCCAAATTGATGGCCGTGGTGGTTTTACCTACACCGCCCTTCCTGTTCAAAATGGAAATGATCTCTGCCATAAGTTTCTTTCAGCTTTTCTTTTTGTGAAGATAGAGATTATTTAAAGCAGTAAAAAAATTGCTAAGGTATTTTGGGTGATTTTTTTGTTTTTAACCAACAGCGATTGCCGATTGGAAAATTAAGCTCTAATTTTAACTTATGGAATTGATTAAGATTTATCAGGGCAAGGTGGTCTCGGCTAGGGAGCTGCACTCATTTTTTGAGTCTAAGGAACGTTTTTCTAAGTGGTTTGATAGGATGTTGAGCTATGGTTTTGAAAAAGGGCGAGATTACACCCCGTACCAAAAAGTACACCCCCAAAACAAACAGACCGTTACAGATTATCACCTTGCTTTGCACTGCGCCAAAGAGATCAGCATGTTGCAACGATCTGATTTGGGCAAACAGGCCAGACAATATTTTATAAAATGCGAAGAAGCTTTACAGGCCTTTAAGCAAAACAAGCGCTTAGAGTATTGGGAAAAGTTGGAGTCTGTAAAAGGCGAATTGAAAAAATACATTTTAGACAAAGGCCACAGCCATGATAATTATTTGCAAATTGACTACAAGGGTAGAAGGGTGCTGTTTAACGGCGAGCCCCTACCAGATGAAGTTTTGCCAAACATCCTGCTCACTGCCCGTAGCTTTGCCATAGAGATGAGCAATGAGTTTTTGAAGCAAAGCAAAACCGAATCACTAGACGACATTTCAGAAATACATACCAATAACCACGAAGATGTGCGCAATTTGATGCAGGAAAATACCGGTAAATTGCCCGAAGAATACGAAGAGGAGGAGCCTATTAAAAAAGGGATTGAGGAGGAGGGGGATGATTAAAGGCTCATCGTCCGAATTTGTAATTCAGGACGATAAGACTTTAATTACATCAACTTTATTTGAACCTTCAATACGGTTATAGCATTAAAAAGAAAATATACTTTTAATAAAAAAATATGGGAAATATCTCCGATAGAATAACACTTAACCCCGAAATCTGTCACGGTAAACCCACCATAAGGAACAAAAGGTATCCCGTAGAAATGATATTGGATTTGCTTTCCTCAGGAATGACGGAGTCCGAAATATTAGCTGATTACCCAGCTTTAGAAAGGGAAGATATTTTGGCTTGTTTGGCTTATGCTTCTAAACTTACCAAAACAAAGAGTTATATTAAATCAGCATGAGGTTTTAGTAGATGCTCAGCTTCCTCCTTTGCTATGTACCATATCGAAAAACACCGGGCAAGATGCTATTCACATAGATGAACTACCCCAAGGAGATGAAGCCTCAGACAAAGAAATAAGCGAGTATGCAAATAAGCATGAGCTAATTGTTATTTCTAAAGATATAGACTTCTACCACTCTCATATGATAGTAAATGTGCCCAAAAAGCTATTACTTGTCACAACAGGAAATATCAAAAACAAGATGTTGTTTGACCTATTTCGTAAGCACAGTAATGATATTCAATCTCTATTTGAAAGCTGTAACTATGTTGAGTTGAACAATGAGGGTTTAATCGGGCATGAGTAGCTTACCCCATCGTCCGAATTTGTAATTCGGATGTAATGAGGAGTGCATTTGTAATGCTCCAAATAATTGCATTTCAAATGCAACTCTCGGAACATCCGCAATATGCTCCGCTAAATGCGGACGGTAGAATACACCAAAATCTAACCACTAAACTTCCAATCCCTAAAACAACCTTTGCTGCGAACCAACAATCCTATAAGCATCCCCTTGTTTTTCTAATTGATAGCCATGTTGGCGGTAGGCCCAATCTACGAAATGTTTGTGTTCGGGTTGGATTTTGTTATCCAAGAAAAAGGTCATCAAAACACTGTTGGCCGCTGCCTTTCTATTTAACACACCATTTTTCTTGATCTTACGGGCAAAAGTGGCGTATTTGCTGTCAGAAATCATCACCTCAAAGTCTTTCCAATCTTGCTCGGTAAATTCTTCTATAGTGTCTTTTAGATATTGCTTCCGTACTTTTTGAAAAGCATCTTGCAGTTTTTCCACAAGTTGCTCCTGCCTTTTGAGGTTGTTTTCCTGACTGCTTTTTTCTTGGGCTGCTTTGGTAGCATTTACCTTTTTCTCCACTTCCTTTTTTACAAACTTGGGCTTTACGTTCGCATCGTTCTCTATCAAGCGGACCAAGTAGGCAGTTGGGTTTTGCACCGAACCTTTCTCATATCGGCGCTTGGTTTCAGCAATCAAGTCCCATAATTGCTTTTCATCCCGCTTTTCGTCTTGCAGGTATTTTTTGATTTGTGCCTTGGTAATGCCCATATCGTACAGCGCCGCCTCAATGGTATATTCGCCTTGATCTTCAATCTTGGGGGTATCTGCTTTTACCCGCCTTTTGTGTATCTTAAATTCAATCGAGGTGATTTTCCTACCAGTCTTAAATTCTTGGTAGGTAAAACCAATATCGCAATGCTTGTCCAAATCTTTGCGCGCTTTCTCGATTACCTTTCGCTTAAAAAGATTATAGCTCTCATATTTATCTTCTAGCATCAGAATATGGCGTAAGCGCTCCACAGTAATCTTGCGCTTACCAATCGTTTCGTATTGCTTGAGCAACTCATAAATACGCATAGAATACTGGCTGTTGAGCGCCAACACATTGGCATCATAAAAACTGGTAAAGCGCTCTTTTAGGTCGAGTAGGTGGGGTTGCATCTGAGGCACAAAGGTGAGTGCAATGGTACCTTCTTGCGAGCGGTGTTTAGAATAAGTCACCAAAGGAAAAAGCTCTACGTTGTTGTTTTCGTCTCTTACCTCAATCACTTTTCCCATCAATCTTTTGATAACCTTTACCATGTACTCATGCAAGGAGTTGCCCGACAAGTTGCAATCACGCTGAAATTCTCGAATATTGAGATGGTATGTTTGAAAAGCGTCGTCGCCGGGTTTGATCTGCCTGGCCATTAGGTACACGATTTTCATTTCAAGTGGGGTGTAACTGTACCTGGCGTTCACTAGATAGTTACTTTTCACTATCAATGAGTTGTTGCCTACAGCAGTACTTTTAGTATCAGACATAATTATCTTCTATTAAATGCGCCAATGATGCAAGTTAAAAACAGTAAACCTAAAAAGCAACTCTATTTTATTTGGGTAGCTTTTAATTTGTAGATTTTTAGGTGAGAGATTTTTGGGCCGATTTTGAGCTGAGTATTTTATATCATCCACTTAGGTTTATGCCAATTTGTTTATCTGTGGATTTGTTTATTCGATTTCTTCACAAATCCTCAAATCAACAAAAAACAAATTAACCAATTTATCTCCCACATTGGTAGCTTTTAGGGTAAAAACACCCCTCTGATACAATTCTATCAGTTTTTGCCGTAAATCCCATCCCAAATAGGTAGCTTTTAAATGCTAAAAATCCCTCAAGTGCTACTTCAATGGGATGCAAATTGGTCAGTTTTCAGTAAGGAAAGCTACTCTACATGAAATCTGTCCCAAAAAGGTAGTTTTTAGAGTGCTTTAAAGTGATACTTTAAGTTGATAAAGGAGAAAATAGGAGTGAGGCATCCCAAAAAGGTAGCTTTAAAAATAAATTCTAGTTTAAATAGTTGTATTACCCTGATTTTTCCCAAAAAAGTAGTCTTTCTTCCCAATTAAGTAGCTTTAGGTTGAGTGGGCAAATACTAACTGATTGATAATCAATGTCTTTATATTACCTTCCCAAAAAGGTAGTCTTTCTTCCCAAAAGGGTAGTGGTTGGTATTCCCAAAAAGGTAGTCTTTAAAGGGTCATTTCAGTATACTATTCGGTAAATCAGTAACTTATGTTGAACTTCCCAAAAAGGTAGCTTTATCCCAATTAAGTAGTCTTTCTTCCCATATAAGTAGCTTTTAAGGCCACTATTGACTGAAAACCAATGATTTAAGGTTGCTTAAAATAATAAAACGAAGTAGTAGATTTAAAACTTCGACTAGTATTTTTTTGATTTTTATTGAATTGAATTAGCGATGATAAAATCACTTTTAGAATTTATTATCTTTAGCGCTAATTCAATTCAAATACCCTTTTCTATGAAAACTATCAAATTAATACTCCTCTTGATAATATCCTTTTGCTCTTATCAGCAAAATTTGAAAGCGCAGACTTATGCCAAAAATGGCATGGTGGTTTCTAGCAGTGAAATCGCCTCACAAGTTGGCGTAGATATTTTAAAAAAAGGTGGCAATGCCATTGATGCTTCCATTGCCACGGCTTTTGCTTTGGCAGTCACATTACCCACTGCCGGTAACATTGGCGGTGGCGGTTTTTTGGTGCATCTTGACAACAACGGAAATGCTACCACTTTCGATTTTAGAGAAAAAGCACCATCGGCAGCCACTAAAGAAATGTTTTTAGATGAAAATGGCGAGTTGATCCGTGGTAAAAACCATAGAGGCAGAAATTCTACCCAAAACCATTTTGGTTTAAAATCGGTAGGTGTACCGGGCACCGTTGCCGGACTATACAAAGCACATCAAAAATACGGAAGTCTTCCTTGGAAAGATTTGGTACAACCTGCTGTTGATTTAGCAAAAAACGGTTTTGTACTCACTCAGGATTTGTACGAAGATGCGGTGTTTTTCAAAGAAAATTCAGGCATTCCTTTTCTTAAAAATTACTTTACCCATGAAAATGGCGAATTGGTACAATTTGGAGAAGTTTGGAAACAGCCCGCCTTGGGCAAAACACTTGCCACCATCAGAGACAAAGGAAAGGATGGTTTTTACAAAGGAGAAGTGGCCGCAGAAATCGAGAGCTACATGAAAGCCAACGGCGGCTTGATCACCCAAGAAGATTTGGCAAAATACGAGGCCATTGAAAGGAAACCCATAAAGGGCACATTCAATGGATATGAGATTTATTCTATGCCACCTCCAAGTTCTGGTGGAGTAGCTTTGGTGGAGATGTTGAATTTAATGGAACAGGCCGATTTAGAGACCATTCCCTTTAACTCTGCCCAATATGTGCATTTGGTGGCGGAAGTGATGCGCCGCGCTTTTGCAGATCGAGCAGAACATATGGGTGACCCTGATTTTAATCCAAATTTACCAATCGATAGGCTGACCTCAAAGGAATTTGCCCAAAAGCGTTTTGAACACATCGATATGGAAATGGCATCGCCCAGTGACTCTAGCAAATACGGGCAATTGTATGATGGCACAAGCACCACCCATTTTTCTGTGGTAGATAAAAGCGGCAATGCGGTTTCCCTCACTTATACTTTGGAGCATAGCTATGGTTCTGGTATGGGTTCTCCTAAATTGGGTTTTATTTTCAATAACGAAATGGGCGATTTCAACCCAAAACCCGGTTACACTACCTCAACAGGATTGATTGGCTCGAAACCAAACTTTATTGAGCCAGAGAAACGAATGCTCTCAAGCATGACGCCTTCCATTGTGGCCAAAGATGGCAAACCTGTATTAGTGATTGGTAGCCCGGGAGGCAGGACCATCATCAATACGGTGTTTCAGACAGTCTTAACTTTTACAGCCTATGATATGGGGGTTAGAGAAGCCATTGAGTCCATGAAGATACATCACCAATGGCTGCCTGATAGGATTTTGTACGAAAAGCACTTGATGTCGCCCGATACACATAAATTGCTTGAGGCCATGGGACACACGCTCAGGCCAGTTTCTAGGTTAGGCGTGTTAATGGGGATAGAGATAGACCGTGAAAATAAATTATACATTGGCGCGTCCGATTCCTCAGCTAAGGATGGAGCGGCAGTGGGGTATTGAAATTTGTCAATCGGTATTTAAATAAATTGGTCGCTATTTGGTTTGCTTTTTAGAAATTTTTGGCCTTTTGACTTCAGAAAACATCAACAATTTTTACCCGATTCTGCCTAGGGGGCAGGCAATCGAGAGATGTCTGTATAAGAAGAAGAGTTTTTCAAGAAATGGAAAACAAAACAGATATCCGATAATCCGATGTTGAATATTTTTTGAGACTTCGATTTGTAAAATATCTAGAAAATTTTGAGAAGATCAATCGAAAAAATCAAAATTTGAAAAGCCGAATCAAGTTCAATCAATAAAAAATGAAATGAAATAGTTTTCTTTCTCTGTCACTATTTTCTTCGTTTTGAGGTTTTGATCAAATAAACGGTTGAGGTTATTGCCTGCCCGGTCCTCCACGCGGCTGGATACTACGATTTTGTGCCTGCCTTTCTCCCAAGGTTTTGCGGGTCGATATATTACGGAGTGTGCAGTTTTGCCTTCTTGCCAATCGCCTGGGATTGCCTCTCCATTAGCATTTTGGATGCTCAGTAAAGATAGGGTGCTTCCATGATCCATCACTTCATTGAAGTTAATCGTGAGTGGTTGAAAACTATCTGCTTTTGGAGGGATAACTTGCCATTTGTTGTAATCAGGCCTAATGGTATCTCTTTCAGAGGTTTTAAAATCTTTAGTGAAGTTTTTAGGCATCTTTATACCTTCTGCATCCCTTAAATCTTGAGAGATTGAGATAGTATAACCATTGCTCGCTTCCATGACTGGGCCTAGCTTTTCGTTAGGGCCCAAACCTTGTTTGATGCGACCGGGTTCTAGCCATACACAGAGTTCTGTGCGGTCTTCATTCCAAAGCTCGGGTATTTCTTTTAAAACACCCCTTTTAATGGGTTTTCCGGCCTTGTCTAACAAAAAGACGTACTTGTAGGCTTGCGTAGCCATAGGCTTGTTAAATCGCACGTAAAACTTTAAGAGGTTGGCCGGCAATACACTATCTGTTGGATAGATTTCTATCACATGTGGCATTTGATAGTCATCAGGGAGGGGAATTGTAAAAGCTGTCATATCATTGCCACAAACGGCAGTGTAAGTTTGGCCTAAGCCAAAAGGTATGAGTGGTGTGAAAGTACTGCCCTTTATCTCACCTAAAATGCTTGGTTGGTTTTCCGAGATGCCACTAATGGTTAAATTTCCTACATACACTTTGATGCTATGCTTGTTGTGTTCTTTTGGGCATACAACTTTACCTTCTTTATACACCAAAGAAGATTGGGCGTTTGCTTTGCAAAACACAAAACATACGCCCAAAATAAAAATGATATTTTTTGAAAATTTTAATCGCATATTACAACCAGCGTCCTCCGCTAGATTTCAATACCAAATCTCCATCTGATGTTCTTTGTAGCATCACAAAAGCATCATCGCCTACTTTATCAAGCTGCAACACATTTACAAAGGGCAAAGCAATGAAAGGAACGCCGTCTGTACCAGAGCGCTCTTCTACTTTTGTAGTAAGATAATTGTTGAATGACTCGATATCTTTTACCTTAAATTTCATTAAAGCCCTGCTTGAATTGGCCATGAATACATATCTTTCGCCATCTTTTTGTAATTCGATGATATCAAGCGGAGTGTTCCAATTACCTAATTCGGCTACGGTCTTACCTTTGGTGTGTTCTCCACTTTTTAGTTCATCCATAGGAAAAACCACTAATGGCGTACAGGTGTAGCTGGCAATTACATGCGGTTTGCCATTAAGGGTAATTGGCATAAATGTTTTTACAGGCGCGTGTGTTTCGTACTGCCCATGGGCTGCATGGTAGATTTCTAAAGAGGCATAAGATTGATCCTCAGTAAAAGGGAAGGGCATAGAACGGAAAGTTGAACCAAACTCTTTGTTGCTCAAACCTGTAAGCATAATTTTACCATCGGTATATTGAATGTCTGAAATGGCCCACTTACGCATTGGTCTTCCTCTTCTGTCTTCTGCATCTTCGGCAATGGCATCAGCTAATCCTTGCTTAGAGTACATGACATCAGTAAGAGGTACATTCATAAATTTCTCCCCATTTAACTTAAATAGCATAGAGTTACCACTGCTGTGTTGTACTGAAAGGAATATTTGCTTGGTTTCTGGGTGAACGGCCATGTCGGTAATTTCGATTTGATCGGCTGTAGTGCCCATTTGCATGGCCAAAGTTTCATCAACCTTGCTAAGGTTTACTTCTCCACTTTGTGCAGAAACCTCTTCGCTTACATCAATGGCCATTACTTCAGCAGAAGTGGCATCGCCGATAAATAAGATGTTTTCTGGCCCGAAGGTAAGCGCACTAATGGCCTTTATTTCAGGGTTTCCCTTAACAAAATTGGCTTTAAGGTCGGTTGGGTCAGGATTTTTTGCAAATCCGCAAAGCACAAATGCCAGTAGCATTAAAAGGGTAAGTTTCAGTGTTTTCATAATCTTGAGTGTTCGGTGAAATTATAAGATAGTTATATTTTGGATAACATGCACTACCAATTAAGTGTTTAAACATATAATCCCAAACAATATCGCGGCAGGCTCATAAACGACAATCTATAAAGTTTTATGGGAAAATGTTGATCATTATCCTTTTGTATCTAGTGAGTGCAGGAGTGCCTTGGTCGGTTACGCAAAGCACTACATGTGTGGTTGCAGGTGCTGTTAAGACTGCGTTTTCAGGAACAAAAAACTTGAGCTTACCATCATTTGAGGGTGTCATCCTTATACTTCGCCAATTTACAGAGCGAAAGTCTCCAACTTCAGGATAATGCACCCATTCGTAAGTAAGAGCGTCGCCATCAGGGTCTGTACTGGGAGAGGCGTCAAATACGATTTCTTCCCCTCTTTTCATACTTACATTGTTTTCTCCCTTGAGCGCAGGCAATGGTGGGTGATTGGCTTCTTCGTAAGACATGATGCACCAGTCCATTCTAGCGGCAAAATCATTTTGGTAATGGTCTCGCCATCGCCAAATGGTAGCGTGATTGTCAATGTAGACCCTGCCATCTTTTCCAACT
>Ga0207419_1001030_pt1 | contig 22380 bp, 15 predicted proteins | sample ElkSloMetagenome_4_FD_184723 | JGI IMG/M metagenome (GOLD analysis project Ga0207419, IMG submission 184723) | Hot spring microbial communities from Elkhorn Slough, Monterey Bay, USA - MD2A (version 2) | ecosystem: Environmental > Aquatic > Marine > Intertidal zone > Estuary: Microbial mat ... | reverse complement strand
CAGGTCCACCGCCCATGTATGCCGCTACATTTCTATGTCTCTGCCAGGTGGCGGCATAAATCAGGTCAGGGTTACGAGGATCAATGGCTAATTCGGTAGCACCTACCCATTCGTTATCACCCAGGGTTTTTTTCCAGGTTTTGCCTCCATCAGTGGTTTTATACACACCTCGCTCTCCGCCTTTGCTCCAAAGTGGTCCTTGCACGGCTACCCATACAATATTTGAGTTTTCAGGATGCACCACGACGCGGGAAATATGTTGAGAATTTTTAAGCCCCATGTTTTTCCAACTGGCACCTGCATCTTCACTTTTGTAAATGCCATCGCCATAGCCCACGTGTCGGCCACCTACATTTTCGCCGGTGCCTACCCACACGGTATGCGGATTACCAGGATCAATGGTAACACAACCTATGGAATATACCGATTGGTCGTCAAAAATGGGGGTCCAGGTAACGCCGGCATTTTTTGTTTTCCATACCCCTCCGGAGCCCACGCCAATGTACCAAACATTATCATCATCAGGGTGTATAGCAATATCGGCAATTCGACCCGACATGAGGGCCGGCCCAATGCTGCGCATTTTGATTCCGGCAAAAATACTGTCGGCTAAAATAGAGCCATCTTTGGATTGCCCAAAAGATGCCATGTAAGCCAACATTAATAGTAAAATAGTTGAGTAAACTTTCTTCATACTGTAATTTAAATTAAATCATGTAAACAATTTGGAGCTAAATTTAAGGAGAATGAGTATGAAGGGCAAATCTTTTAAATAAACGTTGTTTTTTCATATCTAAACTTCGGACGAGTATCGTATTCAAAAACATGGTACTGAACCTACCTGATAATTAATAACTGAAGTTTCGCACCTTTAAAAATTAAAATAAAAAAACAACCCCGAGGCTTAGGCTTCGGGGTTTTGTTTTACACCCTCCTTTGCCTCTCCCGAAATTTAAATTTCGGGAAGTCATAGGTGCTTTATTTTGCCAATTTCCATTTTCACCGAATACGATTCTGTTGCGAAACTTCAGTTAATAATTATAGGGATTTTTAATCCGGACTATTAAAGTCAACTGTTTTTAACACGTTTAGTAAAAAACGACTTTGATAATTATCCTCAAATTTGGGGTATGCAATATTCTAACTTACCGCTTTGGGATGAAAGAAAAAATGCATGGACTGAAAAATACCCTTACAATCGAAATAGTACCATTCACTAACGGCTACGAGGCAATTTACTTTATATATATAATTAAAATTAGTTAATAAGAGGTCCTACTTTCTATCAAAGCTCAATACGGCGAATCTATTTTGGTAGCAATTATATACGCGGTAATTATTATTCACATCCGAATAGATAAGCCCGATTTCAAAATTGCTCTCGATTGGTTGAAAGTTGATCAATTCTCCGTCCTGATCATAAATATAGGTGAATTCTTGCTGGTGATCAGTAACCGCGAAAATTTCATTATCCACCCCAAAATAATAATACTGGGCACTTAAATTTTCTGAGGTTATGTAATCTTTCTCAAATATTAATTCACCACTTCTATCCAGCATACTTAACCTATTGTAATCCTGTCGCACGATAATATAAGTGTTTTCCAAAGCATCGCCTACCAGGCTAAAGCGGGTATCCTTATTAGGTTTATATAGTTGCTGGGTACCTACGGTATTGCCGTTTAGATTAAACTTACTAATAAGCCCTTCCTTATCTATGGTTGTAAATATAGTCTTTTCAAAGCTAGCGCCAGGTTCAATATAAACAGGGCTAGTAACTGCCGTTTCAAGCTTAACTGGAAAACCTGTATAGCTTTCACCACGGCGATTGTATACGCGGAATATGCCCGATTGCAGCATGGCATACATACAATCTTTACCCACTACTCGTATATGGCCTGGCTTGTAGGCCAATGAAGCTCCTGTTTCCAGTGGATCCCAACCTTCCAGCAATGCTGGTTCTTTGTTGAACATGTACAATTTCCCTTCTGGGTCGGCTATTAAAAATCGATAACGCTTACTATTATCGTAGTCGATTAAGGAAAGCTTATCGATGGCAATGGAGTCGATCCTTACAGGGTAATTGGCCACAAAATCCCCATTTCTATCAAAAATATGAATGGCTTTTTCTGTGGCAAATAGGTATTGCAATTTATCATTTTTATAATAGTCAATTTGATAAACATCTGTTACTATTTTCTCCTGCAATGTTCTCTTCCAAAGAATTTGTCCTTTGCCGGAAATAAGATAAATATTGCGGGCCGAATCCTGCAAAAATACTTCTAGCGAACGGTCGATGTGATTGCGCACTACAAATGGTTTTGTAATTATTGGTGCCTCGGTAAAAACCTCTTGCTCCACAGCAAATTGAGAAGGTATATCCTGCTTACGCTCCGTAGTTTGATACTCCAAAACAATATTGGCAAATAATTGCTGATCCAGGTTGGCCATCTGCATGGCAAGCATGTTAAAATCTTTGACAACTTTATTATTGCTAGAAAAAAAGGATTTCCACGACTCATCCAATTGTTCAAAATAGATATTCCAGGCTTTTTCAGTATCTACGATCATGGTCAGGTTGCTTTTGTCCATCAGCTTTTCCATGAAGGAATTATGTTTGATCGACTTGCTCCACACTTCCTCTTCTTCAATGTCATTTATCAGGCTTTTTAAAATATCTATATTATTACCTATAACCAGGTAGTCGTTGAAAGCAGTGAAAAAAGTAGTTTCAAATCCTTGATGATTATCGCCAAGCAAAAGAGCTGGAAATTCCTCTACTCTCAGTTGCTTGAAAATATGGTCACCATACTCTTCAGTGTATAAAGTATCATTGACAGAAACATTTACACGTTCAGCCAGGCGGGTCATCCGATTAAATGCTTCATTAATGTCATTCGCTTTCAAAAAAAGTAATTGATCGGGATCCTGCACATCGATGGTTTCCATTATAGCTAACCCTATTTCACCTTCTATCCAATCAAAATTGTCAATGCTTAAATCATATTGACTAAAAAATGAATTTCTTCTCTGCCAATTTTCTGGCTGTTGTAACTGCCAGTATTGATTCATATCGCGTTGCCATTGCAAGGGATTACTATAGTTATAATGGTAAAAAATAGCGGTACTTTTGGGTATTAGATAATTTATATCAATACCTGCCGGATCCTGTTTTTTAAGTGCATCCACAAAAAAAGCATTTTCTTCACTTCCATAGCAAATACCATTGAGCAACAAGTCAGTATCAGTAATGGATAAATCGAAAAAAGCAGATTTGCAAAAATTGCTTACTTCCTTGGGCACCTCTACTTTAGCTGTGGTAAATGAATTGAGCAGAGGCTGTAACGTACTGGCATTTACATAAATATTTCCTTCATCATGTTGAATTTTCGTAGCGTTTTTTAATTCCGGATTATTGGCAATAAATCCATTTTCACCTTCATTATCTAAATTACGAATAGCATCTTCAATTAAAAATGGGGTGTAACTGGCAATAAAATAATCGTTGTAAAACAGGTATGAAAAAGTAATTTCTTCGGTTTTGATCTCATGAATTTGTTGATTTAAAAATCGCCGCTGTTCAAATTTTAAATTTTCCTGCTCTTCTAATTGACGCAGCATCGAATTTAAAATGTTATTAGATTCCTCATTTCTAATTTTGAAGTAAAACAGGTAATCCCACTCGTTGCGAGAAGTAACATGCATACTTGCCAGAAACGGTTGATTGATCAGTAATTTATCAATATTGCCACTTTTGCCAGCCAGGCTGTCGAGCAATTCAAAGTCGGCCTTCATCTTTTGATAAAAAGGTATTTGATCTAAATTATCCCATAACTTACTATTGATCAGATCGTTAAATGTGCCCACGGTAGAAAAAGACTCGTACACCAGCACTGCATTTTGTGGCACCAATGACCAAACATCAATATTTTTCTTCTTAAAATGGTATTGATATGCAAAAAATCCGCCCACTCCTACAATCAACAAAATAATAATTAGTATACTTATCTTCTTCAATTTTTTTTCTTTTAGCTTCTTCAATAGTTAATTAACGCATCGCGGTGCAAATTTAGTCCTTCATTTGAAATTAATGAAAACGGTACATCGTTATTCTCTTCTCAATTATAAATCCTTTTTTTAAAATAAGATTAAATAACTTTACAGCAGCAAATTACAAAAATGGTTTACGCGGAAAAAATACAATACTGGAACAAGAGTTATCCCATAATTGCTTTTATTATAAAGCTTGCTGCTATTTTCTTTATTCTCGACAACTTTTTTTTGTTGTTGATAAGCATGCAAGCACCTGGTGGCGACTTCTACACTCCTTTTATAGCCAATCATTTAAATTTTGTTCATTGGTTTGAGCAATTTTTACTCAACAGCGGCGGGTTATTCGCATCCCTGTTTGGCTACGATTATTTTATTACCGGTAAGCAAATGAATTTAGTACAAGGTACAGGTGTGATCTTGGGTTTTTCTTGTATCGGATTTAGCATTATGAGCTTTTATCTGGCATTTGTGGTTGCTTTTCCGGCCAGGTTAAAGAAAAAAATTTGGTATGGCATCGGTGGCTTAGCAATTATTATCACGCTCAATATCATGCGAATTGGTGGTTTGGCGGTTATTTATTCCAAATTAAATTATCAGCAAGTTAGGGAAGTAGATCATCACGCGGTATTTAATGCTATTGTGTACATCATCATTTTTATCATATTTATTTTTTACACGCGCATTAATACAAATAAGAAAACCCCGCTGCCTGATTAGTTCTCTTGGGCCTGCATACACGTTTAAATACTACAGCTATGGCCCGTAGCCATAATTAAAACACTGCTGATTGTAAAACTTTGCTATGTAGTAAGGTTCTTTAAATTCACCCGAGTTTATCTTTTTTACGAGCTCAGGACAATCATTAAAATATTCTGATAATAATTTCTTTTTCAATCCAAATATTCCTTGCGTTACCCGCACCATCACGGGTTCATCTTTTCTTTTATAAACTGGCAGAAAATCAACATTTAAGTCATCATCAGCATACTCCAGGTGATAATAAGTGAGATAACCACCATAAATAATCTTTGCAAACTGCTGCCTGCCGTAGCCAGCAATGCTACGGTAATTGGGCAACAGCTGAAGTCCCTGCCGGTAAGTATCTACCCATATACTTTCGTAAATAATTTCACCTTTGGCGTAAGCTTTTATTTTATCAGGGCCGAACCTTCTTTTTTTACCTTTGTACGGTTTAAATTTTATTCGTGAATAAATATTTTCAAAGGTGCCACTGCTCCTATCTTTAATTTTTCCTGCTATTGTATCATCATTCAACGTTACCACGTATCCATTTATATATCCTCGTTGGGCCCGTGAAGGCAAGTCCATAAAGATTACAGATATTGTTAAAAGAATTATTGCACCAATTTTCATAGCATCATAATTTTTGATCCAATATAGGTAGAACACCGTCAAGTAACTTTGCTTTTGTTATTGGATGGATACTGAAGTAATAAAATTAGAAAAAATAATGTACTATCAGTTTTTACTTCTCAAGGCAAGGTTTAGATTTTCTTTCATAAAATTTCATAACTATTCATCCCGCGTGGGAATTTGCTTTCCTTCCGGTTTAAAAAAACGTAGTGGAGTTATATTATAATTGGAGCCCACATCTCGTGGCTGACAAAACCACACTAACTGACCAGTCACATTTAATTCTTCAGGCATTTGATCAGCATAGGGATGTGTATCATAAAACTTCTTTAACATCAAATCCTGCATTTCATATACTTTTTTATGATAAGCACTGTCGTAAGCCAGATTGGTAGTCTCATCAGGGTCTCTTTTAATATTGTAAAGCCGGTGATAAATGCCCGACGGACCGTAGCCGGTTTCATAACCGATGTCCAGGTCGTATTTACCTGAAGTAAAAATATATTTCCATTCCTGATCAGCTACCATGGCTTTGTCATCCTGCAAATATTCAGCAAACACATGGTCCCTGTGAGTATCTGCATCTCCAGCCATTAAAGGCAGCAGCGATTGCCCCATAAAATCAGGATGCTGCTCAAAGCCCAAAGCTTCAATTGCAGTAGGTACGAGATCAATAAACTCTACCAACGCATCTGATTGCTTATTTTGCTGCAAATAATTACCCCCACTCACAATCAGCGGAGAAGTAATTGACTCATCCCAAAAGGTGTGTTTTTCAAAGCGCTTGTGCTCATTAAGCAGGTAACCCTGGTCTCCATTGAAGATCACCAGCGTGTTTTCTTCCAGCCCATTTTCTCGCAAAGCCTCCAACACAATTCCAACATTTTTATCCATGTATTCCACTGAGGTGTAATAAGAAGCTATGATCCCTCTCCTCTCCTGTTCGGTCAGATCTTTGAACTCCAGCGGGATCCAGCGATCATCTTCAGGAGAGCCCGTTGGTAAGGGCATATCGGCAGGATTATACTTGCCTCTATAGTCCACAGGGAAATCAAACGAGGCATGTGGTTCATGAAAAGCCATCCATAAGCAAAATCGTTCATCTTTATTTCTAGCTATAAAATCGGCAGCCCAATTAGCCAAAAATGTAGCAGGTGCATCTTCATCATAATATGGAATGGGCAGCATATCGGCATTTTTACTCCAGGCAGCACCCTTACCTTTTGGTACACTGGCCCTGGTTTTAATACTATCCGGAATTTCACGAGGAGGGTTTTCTTCCAAATAGGCATTGTGCTCTGCTTTGTCGATCATATGATCCCAACCGTGATCTGGATATCGACCATCTTTGTACAATTGGCTGAAAACCCAATTATTAAAATGGTTTTTTCCTACCAGCGCGGTTTTAAATCCTTTCTCTTTTAAATATTCTGCTACCGTTACATTGCCATCATCGGGAAAAGGAGTAAAAAGTAAGTTAACTCCACTGGCGTGTGGATATTTGCTGGTCATCATTGACTGTCGGGAAGCGCTGCAAATGGGAGAATTGGCATAGCCATTGTTAAAAAAAGTACCCTGACTAGCTAGGCGATCTAAGTTAGGAGTATTGATAAGCTCATTACCAGCCGCCCCAATTACTTCCGGGTGATGGTCGTCGCTTAGGATAAAAACCACATTACGAAAAGCTGGTTCAATTTCTTTGTCATTATTCTGTTCGTTTGGTTGCTGGTTACAACCCAAAGCTAGCAGCAAAGGAAGAAAGAATAAATATTTTTTCATTGAATTATTTAGATTATTCTGCGATTTATTCATAGTCATCATAAGGGCCTAAGTCTTTTATTTTTAATATCATTTTTTCATTTTTCAGTTGCTGTTGCAAGTCGGGAACAGCAATTTCATGCAGACTTTTTCCTGATTTTATAGCCATGGCGGCTGCAGTACCGGCCACATGCCCCATCTGCATCCAGGTAGGCTCTAGCCGGTAAGCACAAAATGCCACATGCGAAGTGGAAGCCGCCACAGGCACCAGTAGATTGGCACATTCCTTATTTTTGGGTAATATAATACTATAAGGCAATTCAAATGGTTCGGTCACTTTGTGCCATATTCTACCTTCATTGGTAAAGCTGGTATCGGAAATGGCCACCCGCTGCACATGATGAGAATCAATCCAATGAGAGCCGATGGCAACAGCGTCTTCTTTCGTCCGGTTTTCTAAAATATCGTGCTGAGTAAAAACACTATCTCCTACCAAGCGCCTGGCCTCTCGAATATACAAATAATAAGGGAAGTGGTTATTGTCCTGATATTCATCTTTACAAAAGCCATAGGATAGCATGTCTTCTTTGAGCTGCCCGGGCACTGATTGGTCATGACCTAGAAAATAAAGGTAACCTAAAGTGTAATCTTTATGGGCCTGATATATTTCTTCTCTTTTTTCATAATCTGCATCCGGATAATCCACATTACCGCCAAATAAGCCTAGAGAAATAGTTGAATGCTGCTTGTTGTTAAATTCGAACTTGTTGTTACCTCTACGATATACACCTATCAAGTCCCATATTCTGGTATCGGGATTTTTACTCAGGTAATCGGATAATAGCGAAAACTGCTTTGGGTCGTAATTTTCAGGTTTGGTTACCGGCACAAAATTATCCGGATCTTTTGTCATGGTAGGTCTGAAATTGTAGTTCATCACGCGCTGATCGGCGGCCCCGGGAATTAACCCTTCATTTTTGGTAAAATAAGGCAAAAGTTTTCCGTTTTCATCAACCGTGCGTCCATACAGCGTATCGTCTACAAAGCGAATACCGGCATACGATTCATTATATTTTTCTTGGCTCTCACGCCCATAGGTATAATGCATGCCTGACCGTGCCATCAGGTCGCCTTCATAAGTTGCATCAATAAAAATTTTACCACTTAAATCCCTGCCATTATCCAAATGAATACTGGTTATTTGATTTTTTGATTTTGACACATCCTCCACATAAGCCTCAAAAACTACCTCAATGCCTTCTTCACTTAGCATTTCATTGAAAACCTCTTCTGCTACATGAGATTCAAAGAAGAAAGCCGGATCGCCTGGTTTAAAACTAAGCTTTTTACCATGTCCAAAGCTTTCAAAATATTTAGTAGAATAATGTTCACCCATCATGGTGTAAAAATCTCGTGCTATACCGGTAATCGATTGGTTGATCATGTGGTTTACTTCGGCAGTATTGAGGCCACTCGTACTAAGCCCTCCCACGTGCCGGGTTTGTTCTATTAAAACTACACTGGCCCCATTACGGGCAGCAGCTACGGCAGCAATTACACCGGAAGGAGTTCCACCGTAAACTACTACATCATAGTCTGTATATTTGCTACTGCAATGGAACATTAATAGCGTGAGAAAAAATACAGAAAGGGATTTCAACATAATTTCAGGTTATAAATTGTTTAGCAATATTGTGAAATAAAATCGGCTTTTCAAAACAAGATTTGAATCAACTTTGGTTCAAAAACTGGCAGGCGTTCTTGTCCAATTATAATGTCAGTATCCATGGGAGCTGTAAATTCTCTAAGCATATTTTTAATGGTGGCTGGAAAAGCAAAGGGATTACTATAAACTTTTAAATCTAGATGGTAACCCAATATTCCTGAGCCAGCGCCTGTCACTTTTCCTTCTTTCCTCCAAGATAACTCGCTGCAAACTTTACTTAGAACCATTGTTGCAATGTACGGATATCTTTATCAAGGATAAACTTTTTGGAATCTTATTATATTTTCGATTGTCCAGAGTTGATAGGAGTTGCTAGATTAATTCCCATACTCTTAATGTCGCGTCTTTAGACCATGTTATCAAGGTTTTGTCATTGACCATCTTTGCTCCTAAAATCTCTCCCTCATGTTCCGTTAATATCTGCACACATTCACCAGAATATAAGTCCCAAAGGCTTATGGTTGTATGCCCCCAACTCAAAAAACGCGATGGTGAAAGTATAATACCTCCGTTCACTTCCGCGTTGAATTGGGTGACGCTTTCACCTGTCACCTTATCCCAAAGATGACAAAGACCATCTAGCGATTGGGACAAGAGAAACTGGGTAGATACGCACCAGACGTGCAATATTAGATTGTTATGCTGTGCAAATACACATTTAGCCTGTGATGTTGAGGTATCCCAAATTCGTACTGTCCCATCACTAGACCACGAGACAATTTCGCCGTTATCAAGGGCGAATGCATTACGGATATCATCCTCATGCCCCCTGAGTGTCGCCTCAACTATTCCATCTTGTGTCCATAACTTAAGAGTGCGATCGCTTGACCACGACAGAATACGATCGCCAGGCAACAGATATGTGCCATTGATGCTATCTTCGTGTTCTATAGCAGCATATAAGTATTGCCCAGTCTGCAAATCGCAAAACTCTAACGACATCTCAGACCAGGTGACGACTACACCCCGGTCTCGGAGTAATAAAAATGGCAGAGTCAGCATTTGGTAATATTCGCGAAAACAGGCATTTTTGAAAACCGAAACGGCTTGACCTGTCGAAATATTCCATAAAATAAGGTTAGCTTCCAAATCCCAGGAAACAACATGATGGGGACACCAATATACAGTCCCCATAAAACTCAAATCCGGTCTGGTTATCGTTCTTAAAAGTGTGCCTGCTTTAGAATCCCATACACAAAGACTGCCGTCGTAAGCCGTAGAGGTAATTAATCCCCCAGGCAAACTTAACCCATGCGTAACTTGCGCCCTATGCCCCCGCAGAACGTGAGTTTGGGTCGCACGGTCAAGAGACCATATCCTTAGGGTCGTATCATCCGACCAACTTAAAATGGTGGCTGAATCTAAGTTTGTGATGCCGCTAACAACCTCTTTATGGCCCCTCAGTACATATCTATATTGTAATTTGCCTATATTCATCCGCCTCTAATGAGTAGTTATACCTTGTTTCTCTATTTTTACCAGCCTGGAAATTAAAGAAGCCGAGAATCACGTGAATCGTCCACAAGATGGGACAAGTCCCAATTTAAGATAAGGATCTGAAATAAGAACTTCTCCATTGTAACTTAAAATATTGTAATGCTGCTGACAAAGGTAAAAATTTTAGCATACTTTTATCTTTATATTAGCTGGAATGAAGATGCGAAACTTCAAAAAACTTATTTTTTGCTGATTTTTTAAGGCTAAACACTTGCACTAAAAATTAAAACTGCTAACTTTGTGCCTCGATTTGAAACACGGTGTTGTAGCTCAGGTGGTAGAGCATCGGACTGAAAATCCGTGAGTCGGTGGTTCGAGCCCACTCAACACCACCCCAAAGGCCCTTGTACCACCAGGGCCTTTTTTTATTTCCCACTTTATAAAAAATATTCCCGGTATACTTCTGCTTCGCTTTTGATGTTTTAATTTTGTATTTCTTTCTTATGAAAATCAAGTATGCTGGCTGTAAAAAGATCTACCTACAAAGCTTTTGTCTACCTGCCTAATCTGCTGCGGATTATGCGTTGGCCTAATTTGCTCATAATCGTACTTACTCAATACTTAACCGCTATTTTTTTAATAGGCGACTTGCACCAATGGCGTTATTATCTTACTGATTTCAAGCTGTTACTATTATGTATAAGCACTGTGCTCATTGCTGCCGCCGGTTATATTATTAATGATTATTATGATATTAAAATTGATTATATTAACAAACCTCACAAGGTAGTAGTAGGTAAAATAATTAAACGGCGAGTAGCCATGTTCATTCATCTTACCTTAAGCAGCCTTGGTTTATTGATCGGGATAGCAATATCCTTATGGGTGGGCGCGGTCAATTTTTTCGCCATATTTTTACTATGGCTGTACTCCAATCAGCTGAAGCGACTTCCCTTTCTTGGAAATTTTGCTGTTGCCTTACTTACTGCTGCTACTGTATGGATAGTGGCCGTACGCTATCAGCAATTCAATGATTATGTGTACATGTACGCGCTATTTGCTTTTGCCATTACCTTAATTAGGGAATTGATTAAGGATATCGAAGATTTACAAGGTGATAGCAATTTTGGATGTAAAACAATTCCGGTAATTTTCGGTATCCGAAAATCGAAGCAACTGCTGTACCTTATTGTTACAATATTCATTATCAGCATCATCTATTTGATAAACAAATTATCGATAGAGCATTTGTATAGCTATATGGCTATATTTTTGCTGCCTATGGCTTATTTTGTTTATCGACTGGTAAAAGCCGATGCTAAGAAAAACTTTAGCTATTTAAGTAATTTTTGTAAGCTCCTGATGATTTTTGGGATTTTAAGCATGGTATTCTTTAAATAAAACTTATTTTGAAAATAATTAACCTTGCCCTATTTGCTTCGGGCAGCGGCAGCAATGCTGAAAATATAGCGACATATTTTAAAAATAACCCTGGCATAAATGTAAAAATTATCTTTACCAACAATGCCAAGGCTGGCGTAGTGAAAAGAGCCCAAAACATGGGTGTTGATTGTATAGTTTTTAACAAAGATGATTTTTATAAAACAAACCAGGTAGTTTCACTTTTAGAACAGTATCAGGTAGACTGGATTATTCTTGCCGGGTTTTTATGGCTGGTACCTAAAAGCATGATTGCAAAATTTCCGAACCGTATAATAAACATTCATCCGGCGCTATTGCCAAAATATGGTGGCAAAGGCATGTATGGCAATAAGGTGCATGAAGCAGTAATTGCGAATAGAGAAATTGAAAGCGGCATCACCATTCATACCATTGATGAAGTTTATGATAGGGGCAGTATAATTTTTCAGGTAAGCTGTCCGCTGACTCCGGATGATAATGCGGAATCATTGGCAAAAAGAATTCATCAGTTAGAATATAAACATTATCCGAAAGTAATAGAAAATTTGGTCAGTCGGTAATTTTATTTTTATTTAATTTTGCAGCTTATTTTTTACTAATTTATTAAATATGTCGAAAAAGAAAATTTCATCTGCGCTAATTTCCGTTTATCATAAAGACCATCTGGATACCATCATTCAGAAACTTCATCAATTAGATGTAAAAATATTTTCAACAGGTGGTACGCATGCTTTTATCGAGAAGCAAAATGTGCCGGTGACTTCAATAGAAGAGCTAACTTCCTATCCTTCAATTTTGGGTGGCCGGGTAAAAACTTTACACCCGCAGGTAATGGGAGGCATACTTGCCCGACGTGATAATCAAGATGACCAGCAGCATGCAAACGAGTACAACATACCAATGATAGATTTGGTAATTGTAGATTTATATCCCTTTGAAGCCACTGTAGCTTCGGGAGCCAAAGAAGCAGACATTATAGAAAAAATTGACATTGGTGGCATAAGTTTGATCAGGGCCGCGGCCAAAAATTTTAAAGATGTATTAATTATTTCTTCTCAAGAGCAGTATAATCAGTTAGAACTACTACTGGATCAAAAGAAAGGCTATACAGAAATAACTGACAGGAAATTGTTTGCCGCCCAGGCTTTTGACATTACCTCCCATTACGATACTGCTATATTTAATTATTTCAATCAGGACGATAGTCTCCCTCGCTTCAAGCAAAGTGAGCGAGCGCCTAAAGTGTTGCGTTATGGTGAAAATCCTCACCAGCAAGGTACTTTTTACGGAGGCATTGAAAACATGTTTACCCAATTAAACGGAAAAGAATTGTCTTATAATAATTTGGTAGACATTGACGCGGCTATCAATTTAATCGAAGAATTTGAAGATGAAACAGCCTTTGCAATATTGAAACACACCAATGCTTGTGGTGCTGCAACTGGTAGTAATGTGAAAGAAGCGTATCTTAAGGCTTTTGCTGCTGATACTCTTTCGGCTTTTGGTGGGGTACTCATTACCAACAAAAAGGTAGACGAAGAGGCTGCTGAAGAAATGAATTCATTGTTTTTTGAAGTAATAATTGCTCCTGAATTTACCGATGTAGCTCTTGAAAAATTGAAATCTAAAAAAAACAGGATTATATTACATCAGAAGGAAGGGATAAAAAACAAAAAGCAGTTTAAGAGCGTGCTAAATGGAGTGCTGGAACAAGATCGGGATTTGGTGACTGACCAAGAGGAGCATTTTAAAGTTGTTACTAAAAAAACCACTTCTGAATCAGAAAATAAAGCATTGGTTTTTGCCAGTAAAATATGTAAGCATACAAAATCAAATACCATTGTGCTGGCAAAAGAGGGGCAATTATTGGCAAGCGGCGTAGGTCAAACCAGCCGGGTAGATGCATTAAAACAAGCCATAGCCAAGGCCCAAAGTTTTGATATGCCGCTGCATGGAGCAGTAATGGCGTCCGATGCATTCTTTCCATTTGCTGACTCGGTAGAAATTGCTAGTGCTGCAGGTATAAAGGCAATTATTCAGCCGGGAGGTTCGGTAAGAGATCAGGAATCAATTGATTTTTGCGACAAGCATGATATGTCTATGATTTTCACTGGTTTACGACATTTTAAACATTAATCATATAACTTTACCAAATAACTTACTTGTCATGCTATTTTATATAAAAGTTATTTGTAATTTTCGCACTATTGTAAAAATTTTGAGACAGCTATAATATTGACAACCAATGGGATTATTCGATTTCTTTTCAAGTGATATTGCTATCGATTTAGGTACTGCCAATACACTTATTATTCATAAAGATAAAATAGTGGTGGATGAGCCATCTATTATTGCCATAGATAAGCATACCAATAAGGTATTGGCTATTGGGCGAAATGCAATGCAGATGCATGAAAAAACCCACGAAAACATAAAAACCATCAGGCCATTAAAGGATGGTGTAATTGCCGATTTTCATGCTGCAGAGCATATGATAAGAGGCATGATAAAAATGATCAATGCCAAAGGCAAAGGTGGAGGAAATTTATTTCCATCTTCTCATCGCATGGTCATTTGTATACCGTCGGGCATTACTGAAGTAGAAAAAAGAGCTGTACGCGACTCGGCAGAGCATGCTGGCGCCAAAGAAGTATACATGATTCCTGAACCTATTGCAGCAGCATTGGGTATTGGAATTGACATTGAGCAGCCTGTAGGATCGATGGTGGTAGATATTGGAGGAGGTACAACAGAAATTGCAGTAATTGCGCTTTCAGGTATTGTATGTGACCAATCCATCAGAGTGGCCGGTGATTCATTTAATAAAGACATACTGGATTACATGCGTCGGCAACATAACTTGCTGATTGGAGAACGGTCAGCTGAAAAAGTAAAAATTGAGGTAGGTTCAGCTATTACTGAACTAGATGATGGTCCCGATGATTACGAAATCAGAGGACGTGACCTGATGACCGGTATTCCTAAAGTAATTAAAATTTCTTATTCTGAAATTGCTTTTGCCATAGACAAATCAGTTTCAAAAATAGAGGAAGCGGTATTAAAAGCCTTGGAAATTTCCCCTCCAGAATTATCTGCGGATATTTATGACAACGGTATACACTTAACCGGAGGAGGTGCGTTATTAAGAGGATTGGATAAGCGACTGGCGCTAAAAACAAAACTCCCAATACATGTGGTAGAAGATCCGCTGAGAGCAGTAGTAAGGGGTACAGGAATCGCTTTGAAAAATCTAAATGAGTTTAAAGCAGTATTGATGACATAAATAATAGATGCAGAGGTTACTTTCGCTAATTTTCAAATACAGAATTTTTATAGTATTTGTTATTTTACAGGTAGTATGTTGGTGGTTTATCGTCAGTAATAATTCTTATCAGGGAGCCGCTTTTTTTAATAGTTCTAATACAGTTGCAGCCGGTTTGCTGGAAAGTAAGCGTGGTGTAACTGATTATTTTGAATTAAAACAAATCAACCAGAACCTTGCAAGCGAGAATGCCTTGCTTAGAGAAATGATTGCTGATAAAAACCAGCAATACAATTACTTGCTTTTAAAACAAGCACCAGAAGAAACATCTTTAGATACCGCCTACAATTTTGAAGTAGCCAAAGTAATCAACAATTCTTTCAGAGGATTTAAGAACCACCTTACCATCAACAAGGGTGACAAGCATGGAATAGAAACCGGCATGGGAGTGATCAGCGGCAATGGCATTGTAGGTCGTGTAAAGCAGGTGTCAAAAAACTATGCGACCGTAATATCTCTCCTTCATTCTGAAATGATGGTATCATCGATGCTTGCCAGCTCCGGCACCTTTTGTACCACGCAATGGGATGGAAAAAATGCCAGGTATGCTAATTTAAATTTTGTGCCCCGGCATATTAAGGTAAAGAAAGGCGATCGTGTGGTTACCTCAGGATACAATGCCATATACCCAGCAGAACTTTTAATAGGACATGTAGCTGAAATAAACCTGGAAGACAACGCCACTTTCTATGATATTAAAATAGAATTATCCAATGATTTCTCGCAATTATCGTTCGTATACGTGGTGAAAAACTATAGTAAACCTGAATTAGACTCTTTAGAAAACATATCAATAAGCAGATTAGATGAATAATAAAATAACCATACAAGCCATAGGTTTTCTGGTTTATGCCCTGTTACAGGTGATATTATTTCGCAATTTCATCCTGTTCGATCAAGCTTTCTGCTTTATCTATATTGGCTATTTATTGCTATTGCCTTTTGACATGAACCGCATTTTACAGATGTTAGTAGGTTTTATCATGGGGTTGTTTATTGATATTTTTTATGATAGTTTAGGAATTCATGCAGCCGCCTCCGTGTTATTAATGTACTTGAGACCTTACTGGCTCAACGTGGTGTATGGTAAAGACCAAAATGACAGCCTTAGCACTCCCGTGCTACGAAATTTAGGTTGGCGTAGCTTCAGTGTTTACGTTATTCCGGTAATATTAGTGCATCATGCTGCTTTGTTTTATATCGAAACAGGCGGATTTCACATGTTCTTTTTTACTTTGGCAAAAACACTCATGTCTACCATGCTCACTTATATCATGATTCTGATATTTCAATATTTGTTTTATCCGAAACACAGAACTATATGAAAGACGAACGCAGGCATTTTATCAAAGGCTTCTTTATTGTAATTGGTATAGTATTTCTTATTAAACTATTTTCAATACAGGTACTTAATCCAAATTATGCCGATGCTGCTGAACGAAATACTATTAAAGAAGAGGTGGAATATCCATACAGAGGGTTGATAACAGATCGAAATGGTAAATTGATCGTATATAATACCCCCGTATATGATATTAAAATAGTAGTAGATGAATTTTTCCTGCAAGACACTACCAAATTTTGCAACCTGTTTGGCATTGAAAAAAAATACTTAAAAGAAGTTATTGCTAAATCAAAAAAAGAAAAACACACCTATAAGCCTTTCCCTTTTCTTAAGCAGATTCCTAATCATGAATTTGCTGCTATTCAGGATGAACTAATCAATTATTCAGGCCTCAATATTGTGCCCCGTACTGTACGATCCTATCCGCAACAGGCATTGGCCAATGTACTTGGCTGTATTGCTGAAATTGATAAGCGGGAGTTAGCGTCTGCCAATGATACTTCCGAATATTATCGTCAAGGAGATTATGTGGGCAAAACCGGCCTGGAATACAACTATGAAGCACTCTTGCGAGGAAAACGAGGAGTAAAATACAAATGGGTAAACAGGCTTGGTATAGAAAAAGGTAAATACAGAGGAGGCGATAGCGATACCGCATCTGTTCCGGGTGAAAATCTGGTCTCAACAATTGATATTGATTTGCAAAAGTATGTAGAAAGATTACTGGATGGCAAAGTAGGTGGTGTAGTGGCAATAGAGCCTTCTACAGGTGAGATTTTGGCCATGGCCTCAGCACCATCTTACAATCCTAATATACTTACTGGCAGAGACTATGGTGAAAATTATACAATGCTCACTCAAGACAGCCTAAAGCCTCTTTTTAATCGACCACTAATGGCACAATACCCGCCGGGCTCTATGTTTAAAACCCTACAGGCACTCGTGGCTTTGGAGGAAGGGGTTATTACTGCAAATGAAAGAATTTATGTGGACGGGTCATTGGTAGGCGACCATGCCCCTCCCGGATATTATAATGTAATCAAAGGCATACAAAAATCCAGTAACAATTACTTTTATAAAGTTTTTGGCAGAATTCTTAACAAAAGCAATACTGGAAATTATTTTGAGGATGCTAGTATAGGCTTAAAAAGATGGCGTGAATATGTTACCTCATTTGGATTGGGAAGCCCTTTAGGCATCGACATCCCAAGCTCCAAAGGAGGCAAAGTACCTACCGTAGAATATTATGACAATATCTATGGCAAAAGACGCTGGGCTCTTTCTACCATTTATTCTCTAAGCATTGGTCAGGGAGAACTATTAGTTACACCTATTCAAATGGCAAATTTAGCAGCTACCATTGGCAACAAGGGATACTACTACACCCCGCATTTGATAAAAGAAATTGGAGATACTGGTTTGCCATTACCAAAATATCAAAAGAAAAATAATGTACCGGTAGACAGCGTTCATTTTAACACAGTAATAGAGGCGATGGCTGCAGTGGTTGAATCAGGTACCGGACAATACCGGGCCAAATTAAAAGACATTCAGGTTTGCGGAAAAACAAGTACTGTAGAAAATCCTCACGGGGAAGACCATTCAGGCTTTATTGCTTTTGCTCCTAAAAATAACCCGAAAATTGCCGTAGCTGCTTACGTGGAAAATGCAGGACAAGGAGCTAGAGCTGCTGCCTCCATTGCTAGTTTAACCATTGAAAAATATTTGATTGGCCAAACAGAAAGGCCATGGATTGAAGATTATGTACTAAAAGGAGATTTTATCTATTGAGAAGATACGAAGACATAACGAAAAAAATTGACTGGATAACGGTTGCTTTATTTGGTGCCTTGGTACTGATAGGGTGGCTCAATATTTATGCTGCCGTATATGAAGAAGGCTCAGGTAAAAGCATTTTTTCGATGGATATAAACTCAGGCAAGCAATTTATATGGATCCTTTTCGATGTAATTTTGATCGTGGTTATTTTACTGCTCGATTTTCGTACCTATGAGTCATTCGCTTATTATATCTTTGGCTTCTTTGTCCTTTTTTTACTTGGTGTTCTCTTTATTGGAGTTGAAATATCGGGAGCCAGGTCCTGGTTCGACTTGAAACTATTCTTGTTTCAACCTTCAGAGTTTGCCAAGTTTGCCACCGCTTTGGCATTGGCCAAATTTATGAGCCATTACAATTTCAAGTTTGGCAAATTGAAAAACCAATTAATTATTGCTACCATTGTAGGTGCACCTGCTTTACTTATTCTAATGCAACCAGATGCGGGTACCACTATGATTTTTGCCGGATTTGCTATCGTTCTTTATCGAGAAGGAATGTCCCCGTTCCTTATTATTATGGGATTTCTGGCTGTTGCCCTTTTTATGATTACGCTTTTTGTTGATCCCACTTATCTTTTATTTGCAATAATTGGAATTGGTACTACAGTTACCATATTTATTATCGCTATTTCAAAAAAGAAAGTAAAAAATTCTCTAATTAGCATTGCTATTACCTTAGTAGTTGGTGGTGTGGTACTTAGTGTCGATAAAATACTATCCGATGTATTACAGCCTCATCAGCAAAACCGGGTGAAAACTTTGGTAGATCCGGGCATTGACCCTAAGGGAGCTGGCTATCAGGTTTTGCAATCTAAAATGGCTATTGGCTCCGGAGGGTTTTCCGGCAAAGGTTTCTTAAATGGTTCCTTGACAAAATTGGATTACATCCCTTTTCAAAGTACTGACTTTATTTTTTGTACTCTCGGTGAAGAACATGGCTGGCTGGGTAGTTTTATTATTATCGTTCTTTTTCTGGCATTATTTATCCGCGTTATAAACATCTCCGAAAGACAAAAATCCCGCTTTGCCAGGATCTATGGTTATGGTGTAGCCTCCATTATGTTTATGCATTTTGCTATCAACATTGCTATGACCATTGGACTGTTTCCGGTAATTGGCATCCCCCTGCCTTTTCTAAGTTATGGTGGGTCTTCCCTTTGGGCCTTTACCATTCTCTTGTTTATTCTTATAAAGCTTGATGCTCACAGAATGCAGATTTTATAAAATTTTTCATAACTGCGTTTGTCTAATTACTGTAGCATTACAATCATGCCACTATAAGATACTATGGTTTAAAATTCATTTGACCTCAACTTATCAGAATAAAAAATCATCTTGATTGATCAATTTATATTTCTGCAAATTGATAGCATTTTCATGTTTACCTATATCCATGGCTCTATATTAAAAGCATAGTCAGCTATCTATTTATTGAAAACGTACCTATTTTTCTTGTTTTTTTCTAATTTGATTGACCCATTATAAATTTTTTTGTGGTATTTAAAAGCAGAACTCAACTATAATAACTATAAACTATTATGAAAAAAACCTATACACTATTATTATTTTTACTCTTTTATCAAATAAGCTTTTCGCAAGAATACCTTAGCGGAACCATTGTAGATGATGAAAACAACCCTATCGCACGAGCTGAAGTTAAAATTTTTGATGGAGATGACAATCTTATTTCTACACGATATTCTGATACGGATGGTTCTTTCACCACAAATGTAGAAATACAAAGCGTTACCAGTCTGACGCAAGATTTACTAAAAAAGGAAACCCTATCCTTGATTTATCCCAATCCTACTACTGGCGGACCTTTACATTTTCAATATCACTCACCTGATAGTAAAATTCCGGTTGTCAATTTTTTTACTTTACAAGGTAAAATGATTGAAAATGGAGCTTTTATTCTGCCCGGCAACTATGTTTATTCAGCCTATTTTCCAGGTAATGAAGATATAAAATATAGTGGCATGTTTACCACTTCCCAGTCCATGCACCTCACTATTGAACTACACAATGATGTAACAACTGGAAATCAAAGCTCTCCCGGATACAATTCCAGAGGCAGAATGCTGGACAACCATGATATTCGTGTGGAGATTGAAAAATTTGGTTTTGTAACGTATGAACAATCAACTACCGTAAATAATAGTGAATTGATAGACAAAACTTTTACTTTGAATTCAGCCCCAGAGCCCAGTGCTGATTTTTCCATAATAGCCGATAATGGCCAAATTGAAAAGCAAATTATCAAGTTTGATGCTACTTCATCCAGTGGAGCCAATGGAGAAGATTTAACGTATTCCTGGAGTTTTGGTGACCAGTCTCAGGCTGGTGGATCACAAGTACCTCATGTTTTTGATCAGGCAGGTGAATATCAGGTAATATTAACAGTAACCGGTGATTATGGCGCCACTACTACATTAGAAAAAACTGTTACAATATCAGAAAATGGCATTTCGCCCGGATCAGCAGCTATTTTAGGCGAGGTGCTGGATGTAAATGGAAATCCGATCGAAAAGGTAGCTGTTTATGTACCTTCTCTACAAGACACTTTTTATACCGATATTGATGGTGAAGTGGGTTTTAATGGATTTTTAACCGGGCAGCAGGAAATGATCACTATTTTCAAAGACGGCTACATTGCAGAAAACCGACAGGTTACCATTCAAAAAGATGAATCTCAAGGATATTTTAAAGTTGCCTTGATACAGCAAGAAGCAGCCATTGCCATGAATGACGTAGAATTGGGCGGACAAGCAGAAGGCAAGGATGGCACCTTTGTATTACTGCCAATAGAAGGGCTAGTCGATAGTGACGGAAATATGGTTACCGGGCAAGTTGAAACTTATCTTACTCCCATTGACATATCAGACCCTAATGAAATTGAAGCATTCCCGGGTGAATTCAACGGCGTAGATTTCGACGGCCCGGTGGATCTGATCCTTAGCTATGGTACAGCGGATTACACCTTTATGCAGCATGGAGAAAAACTGCAGTTGGCACCGGGTAAAACTGCTCTGTTGAGAATTCCCATTTACGCTACAACCGATGAAAATGGTAATGAGCTGACTACTGGAATGGAATTTCCCATGTGGTCGTACAACGAACAATCTGGTAATTGGATAAGAGAAGGTCTTGGCACAGTTGTGTCTTCTGAAAATTCTCCATCCAGCCTTGCCTTTGAAATAGAAGTGACGCACTTCTCATGGTGGAATCACGATATTGCACCTGACCCCTATTTGCCTATACCTGAATGTAAAATAAATGACAAAAGTGGACTGCCTACACTGGAAATTCCCGATGGCGGATCTTGTTATCTTGATGGAGAAATAGAAGGGCCTGGTGGCCCAAGGGGTCGGCCATCACAAAATGGTTGTTGTACACCACTTCCTATTCCTCCTAATGTTGATTTTAATATGAATGGATCGGGTGGAAATGGACTTTACAAAGGTTCAGTAACTCTGAATGGACCTGCCGGTGTAGAAGAAACGGTTACCATAGTACTGGAACCGGTGTTTGACCCCAACAATGGTGGCCCCATAGAAGCCGATACCTCATTTACATCCGGCATAAATGAGGTGGGTGAAATTGACAATTACACATTTCCTGCTGAAGCTGGTAATATATATGTAGTGGCTGTATCTTCCGGATCGGGTTCTAATCTTTCCGGGAGGGTAAAAGTTAGAGATTCTGATAATTTACCTATTGGTATAGGTACATTTAATGCCAATACGCCCGTATCTGTAGGGTTCGTGGCTGAAAAATCCGGCACCTATAGCCTGGAAATAGATGGTTTGCAAAATGAACCTGGAGCTTACCAGGTGAAATTGGAAGGTCTTGCTCAGGTAGAACTAAACAGTGAAAATACAGGTGAGCTACTTGGCCGCGGAGATATAAGTCAATTTGCCTTCGAGGGTAAGCAAGATCAATTGGTAAATATTGTATATGCCTCCAACAAGGTAAGTGGCAGGATATATTTAAATGTATTTGATCCTGAAGGTAATCGAATGTACCGTGATCGTAGCGAGGTATTTGACGAAACGGATGTTAGATCTTTACCGTCAGATGGTATTTATAAAATAGTTATATCAGG
>Ga0207419_1001029_pt1 | contig 22415 bp, 21 predicted proteins | sample ElkSloMetagenome_4_FD_184723 | JGI IMG/M metagenome (GOLD analysis project Ga0207419, IMG submission 184723) | Hot spring microbial communities from Elkhorn Slough, Monterey Bay, USA - MD2A (version 2) | ecosystem: Environmental > Aquatic > Marine > Intertidal zone > Estuary: Microbial mat ... | reverse complement strand
GAACCCGGTCTTCCACCCAGAACCAGAGTCTTCTCTTAATTGAGGGGACTTTTTTTGTTTGCAGAAACCTAATGAAATTAAATTGGGGTGTGAAGCCAATGCTGAGCTAAGTCGAAGTAAACCCGGTCTTCCAACCAGAACCAGAGTCTACTCTCAACTGAGGGGACTTTTTTTGTTTGCAGAAACCTAATGAAATTAAACTGGGGTGTGAAGCCAATGCTGAGCCAAGTCGAAGTAAAATCGGTCTTCCACCCAAAATCTAAGTCTTCCTTGAATGGGGAAGACTTTTTTTGTTCGTAAAACCTGCAACAAGAATTATTTAGGGTGAAAAGCCTTCTCTGCCGACAGGCAGGCTGTGCTGAGTTTCTGCTTTCGGTTCAAGATAGACGTCGTCAAATCAAACCCAATCTTCCAAACTATATGAAATCAAAACCTCTGGTTTGCTTATGTCTAGAGGATTTGAGAGCAAAAACGGATTTAATACAAGCTATTAAGATAAAAACCTTTCAACCAAAGTATATTGTGGTTGAAAGGTTAAGAGAAAGCCCCCGACAACTAACAAATCGGGACTTAAAAATCAGTTTTGAAGCGCTTCAAACTTCAAATTATTACACTTTATAACACGTAAAGCCTTTGAGTAGTTAAGAAGAAAATTTACCGTATCTTCATTCGGGTTTAAACTGTCCTGTTTACGGGGACATTCTGGGTAGAGTTTTGCCATTTTTTGTTTTTTAGTTAATTATCGAAATAGTTTATGCCTATAGTTTGTGAATAAAGCATGATTATTTCATTATACTAATAACGTAAGCAAACTCTCCTTATTGTATCAATTTGTTAAAACGATATTATTTTCGTCTATAACCTTCCTTAAATTGATGAGTGCATAACGCATACGTCCTAAGGCTGTATTAATGCTTACTTCTGTTCGTTCAGCAATTTCCTTAAAGCTCATGTCCTTGTACATTCTCATCACCAAAACGTTCTTCTGGTCTTCAGGTAGTTCTTCAATCAGGCGGCGTACATCACACTCCACTTGGTCTTTTATCAAACGTTTTTCAGCATTCAAAGCGGGGTCTCCAAGAACGGAGAATATGCTGAACTCGCCAGAATTGTCAAATTTTGGCATGCGGTTATTTCTTCTAAAATGATCTATGACTAAATTATGTGAAATACGCATTACCCACGGTAAAAATTTGCCCTCTTCATTATACTTTCCAAGCTTAAGGTTGCGAATAACCTTTATAAAAGCATCCTGAAAAATATCTTCAGTAATAGCTCTGTCAAATACTTTTGAGTAGATAAAACTGTAAATTTTTTGTTTGTGTCTTTTAATTAAAACGCAGAGAGCGTTTTCATCGCCGCCAATGTAGTTTTTAACCAAAACAGCGTCTGTGATAAGTTCTTGTTTCATAATCATTACTTTAAGTGCAAAGAGATTTCTCTTAGCTTCGGGGATTTAACTTAAAAGTAAAATTATGTTATAGGCGACTATGTTTTAGTTAATTATGGATTCAAATATAACAACAATCATTCTTAAAAAACAAAAATAATTAACATTCTTTATGAATTTAACATTAAATAATCCATTTCAAAGGCTTCTTTAGTTGTCTTATCTTTGCTGTTTAATTCCTCAATTTTCCTGATGACCAAAGATATTTTAGAACTCAACCCAAAAGAAAACATTATCATTAAAGGGGCGCAACTCCACAATCTTAAAAACATTGATGTTGTGATTCCACGAAATAAACTAGTGGTTATTACAGGATTATCGGGTTCTGGTAAATCAAGTCTGGCTTTTGATACCTTATACGCTGAGGGGCAAAGACGGTATGTTGAAAGTCTATCGAGCTATGCAAGGCAGTTTTTAGGGAGACTGAATAAGCCAAAGGTGGAATTTATAAAAGGCATAGCTCCAGCCATAGCAATAGAACAGAAAGTGAACTCTACCAACCCGCGCTCCACCGTTGGTACTTCAACTGAAATTTACGATTACCTTAAACTGCTTTTTGCTAGAATTGGGAAAACCTACTCACCAGTTTCTGGAAATCTAGTTAAAAAACATCGTACCGAGGATGTACTAAATTTGGTAAAGGCCTTTGATGAACGCGAAAAATTATTATTACTATCTCCCATAATTCTGGAAGAGGGCAGAAGCATGCAGGACAAACTCAATGTTCTAAAACAACAGGGATACGCCAGAATACAACATAACGACGAAGTCCTGAGAATTGATGATGCCGAACAGAACACTATAAAATCTGATGTGTTTTTGGTAGTTGACCGAATTATCGTTAAACACGAAGAAGATTTTTATAATCGTTTGGCAGATGCCATAGAAACCGCATTTTTTGAAGGAAAAGGAACTTGTATCATTCAATCGCTTTCAGATAAAAAACGAACCGAATTTAATAACCGCTTTGAACTTGATGGTATTACCTTTTTAGAACCAAACCCACATTTGTTCAGTTTTAATAATCCTTACGGCGCTTGTCCAAAATGCGAGGGTTATGGCGATGTAATAGGTATCGATGAGGAACTGGTTGTACCAAATACCGCACTTTCGGTTTATGATAATGCGATTTTCCCTTGGCGAGGTGAGAGTATGGGTTGGTATCGCGATCAATTGGTCAATAACTCCCATAAATTCAATTTCCCAATCCATAAACCGTTTTTTGAACTTACTGAAACGCAAAAACAGCTAATATGGGACGGTAATAAATATTTCACTGGTTTAAATGAGTTTTTCGCCGAATTGGAATCAAAGGCATACAAAATCCAAAACCGGGTAATGCTATCGAGGTACCGTGGTAAAACCAAATGTAGCGTTTGCAAAGGTAAAAGGCTCAGGGCCGAAGCTAACTACGTTAAGATAAATAATGTAACAATAACCGATTTGGTTGAAAAACCCTTGGACGAACTCACCGCATTTTTCAAGCAATTAGAATTGAGCGACCATGATACAGCCATCGCCGAGCGATTGTTAAAAGAAATTAATAGCAGATTGACGTTCCTGGGAAATGTTGGACTGGATTACTTAACCCTAAATCGAAAATCAAATACGCTTTCTGGAGGTGAAAGTCAGCGTATAAATCTGGCAACCTCTCTCGGTAGTAGTCTTGTAGGCTCTATGTATATTCTTGATGAACCAAGTATCGGGCTACACCCAAAGGATACCGAAAAATTGATTTTGGTATTGAAGGCCTTGCGTGATTTGGGCAATACGGTTATTGTTGTTGAGCACGATGAAGACATTATGCAAGCTGCCGATGAAATTATTGATATTGGACCAGAAGCAGGAACCTTGGGTGGAGAGGTAGTTGCTGTTGGAAGTTTCAAGGATATTTTAAAATCGAGTTCCTTAACTTCAAAATACCTTAACGGAAATCTTGAAATAGAGGTGCCGAAAAAAAGAAGAAGCTCAAAGTACCAAATTGAGATTAAAGGTGCTAGAGCTAATAATCTTAAGAATATTGATGTCACTTTTCCTTTGGAAATGTTAACCGTAATTACCGGTGTTTCGGGGAGCGGAAAAAGTACCTTGGTAAAAAAAATACTTTATCCTGCGGTGCAAAAGCAATTAACCGGCTTTGGTGATAAGCCAGGACAATTTACTGAACTCAGCGGAAATTTTAAGAACATAAAACAAATTGAGTTTGTTGACCAGAACCCGATTGGCCGTTCCTCGAGGTCTAATCCTGTTACGTACATCAAGGCCTATGACGACATTAGAGCGCTGTTTGCAAGTCAAAAGTTAAGTAAGATAAGAAATTTTCAGGCGAAACACTTCAGCTTTAACGTTGATGCCGGTCGCTGCGAAACGTGTAAGGGTGAAGGCGAGGTAACCATTGAAATGCAGTTTATGGCAGATGTGTACCTCAAATGTGAAACCTGCGAGGGGAAACGATTTAAAAAAGAAGTGCTAGAGGTGGCATTTGAAGGCAAATCCATTGACAATATTCTAAATATGACGATAGACGATGCGATAACCTTTTTTTCTGAAAACGGCCAGGACAAAGTTCAAAAAAAACTACAACCATTGCAAGATGTAGGTTTAGGCTACGTTACTCTTGGGCAGAGTTCTTCCACCTTATCTGGAGGCGAAGCCCAGCGTATAAAGTTAGCCTCTTTTCTTGGAAAAGGTTCGCGCAGCGACCAGACATTGTTCATCTTTGATGAGCCCACCACGGGGTTGCACTTTCATGATATAAAAAAACTTTTGAAGTCCTTTAATGCGCTTATTGAAAAGAAGCATTCCATAATCGTGATTGAGCATAATCTAGATTTGATAAAGTGCGCAGACCACATTATTGATTTAGGCCCAGATGGCGGAAATCGAGGTGGAAAACTATTGGCTGCGGGAACTCCAGAAAAAATTGTAAGCGTTGAGAATTCCATAACGGGTAGGTATCTAAAGGAAAAACTGTAATCAGTAGAACAAAAAAGCATAAAAACCTATTATTACCGCGGCCGTTGGCAACACTATTATCATAAAGGTAAAAGTTGCAACACTCGCTTTGAAAAACGCTCCAATCCAGCTCTTTAAATAAAACTTTTTAAGGGCAAAAAGTAAATAGATAAAGGCAGAAAGTACGATTAGCCAATCTATCCAATCGGGGATGTCCCAAATTAAATTTACGCCAAATAGTATGCTGAACAGTGTAAATAAAAAGGAAAAGTAGTAGAAACTAAATACCAAATGATGGGAATAACGCCCTTGCTTATAGTACAAGAGCTTTAGGATTAAGGCAAACAATGGTAGTAGAACAAATAGCGCAATGGGTATGGTGTCGTAAAAGGTTTGAAGAATATTACTACCATCCTTGGATTTATAAAATTTTAAAAACTGGGAATAGAGTTTTCTCTTAAACCAACCTGCATCAGCTTCAAGCCCTAAGTGACTATATATCTCTTCGTTAGTAGCTTTAATTTTTATTAGCGAATCCAATACCTTAGGGTTGAAACCATCAAAATTCACAATGCCTTTATTAGAGGTGTTGGTTTCTGCAACCAATGAATCAATGTCCTTATCATCCAAACCAGTAATAAATGAATTCTTTTTCAAGACCTTTTCAATTTCAGCTTTGGCTATAGAATCGTCCTTTGTTTTGGCAATAGAATCAATTTCAGAAACGACGGTTGAGCGATCGAATGATTTTTTCAACTCCTCGTTGATAATCTCGCCCTGCTCTCTAACCGAAAATGAAAAAATAAAAAAAAACACCACCGAAATAAATAGGTACATTTGGGCTGGGTGAAGAAACATCAAACGCTTACCTTCCAAAAATTTTCTAGCCAAAAAACCAGGCTTAAACATAAGCGGAATAAAACTTCTTATAAATCGCGCATCAAAAGAAAAGTAATTGCTTATGGTATTATAAAAAAGGATTCCTAAGGTAAGTTCATCGTTCACCTTTTGCCCGCAGTTTGGGCAAAATGCAAATTCAGGCTGTAGTTGAGCGTCGCAATTCTTACAAGGTAATTTTTCTTCCTTTAGTTGCACTTCAGACATTAGCGGCTAGGTTGGTCTTTGGTATAAAAGTAATAAACTCTTTCAACTAATGCTTACACGGTTCAGCTAAAGATAGAAGATCTATAATAATGCAATACGTACAAAAGCCACAGAATTTGATGTTCTACGGCTTTTTTTTATAAATTTCACGTTATGATGACTCATCACCGAGGCAATAAGCAGTCCAGTTTTTTGGTGATTTCGCTTTGCGCTCAACTCCCAGTTGCCCTTAAGTCTTGGGATTATTTAATTATTTTTAAAACGCCACCGATAAACTCAATATCAACTGATCTGGTCGTGTATCCAAACTACTTTCTGGTAAACCATCTGTTAAGTTCCTATTTATAAAGGTTGCCTCATTATCACTAAATCCTCTTTCGTATCGTAAGTCAACACCAATTTTTCCTAAATTTAACCCAATACCAAAATTAAGTCCCAGTGAAAAATCATTCTCTACATTGTCAATACTAACTCCGTCAAATTCTGTGTCCAAGATATACTGAAGGGAAGGCCCACCAAATACACTTAATGGTCCGATAACCTTAACTCCGACCAAAAGGGGTGCATCAAGTTTTTGCATTTCAAAATCTTGGTTGTCGTACTCGCTACCAATATTGGTATAAACCAATTCTGGTCTAAAGTAAAAGCGCCCACCAAACCTCCCAAAAACTCCTACGTGGTAACCGATTGTTCGATCTGGTTCTCGTGAGGCATTTGCAATGGCATCAAAATAATCCCCGTTAGCGTTATAGTTTAAACCTCCCTTTAAACCGAAGCCGTTACCCTCTTGAGCAATACCATTAAATGCAAAAAAGGAGAAAAACATCATTGTAAATGCTAAGCTCCTTTTCAAAAACCCTTGATTTTTGATTTTCTTTTTTTGAACTGAATTTTTCATACTATTCGTTTTTGTGATTTAGATGAATCTAATATCAAAAACGTTGCCAAATGGTAATTATTTTATACTGGCATTTAGTTGGGGAATAATTTGAAACCTATTTAAGGATTGGATTAGTAGGTGTAATTTACAATACGCCCTATATTATTTGTTAGTTTCAACTACATCTTATTTCCTCTTAGTAACCCGCTCCACAGCCTTAATAATGGCTTCAGCGTTCAAACCGTACTTTTCCATGAGTTTTGCAGGCGTTCCAGATTCACCAAAAGTGTCCTGGGTAGCCACAAACTCCTGTGGTGTTGGTTGGTGTTGTGTCAAAGTCCTTGCGACACTTTCGCCTAATCCGCCAAGGAAGTTGTGTTCCTCTGCGGTAACAATGCATTTTGTTTTTGTAACAGAGTCTAAAATCGCTTTTTCATCCAGGGGTTTAATGGTGTGGATGTTTATAATTTCGGCAGAAATTCCTTTTTCATTTAAAGTTTTGGCCGCTTCCAAGGCTTCCCAAACTAAATGTCCGGTTGCTACAATAGTTACATCGGCACCTTCAGTAAGTGTAACGGCTTTACCGATTTCAAAAGTCTGGTTTTCATCTGTAAAGTTTGCAACTTTCGGTCGTCCGAATCTTAAATATACCGGTCCTACGTGCTCGGCAATGGCCAGGGTTGCCGCTTTGGTCTGGTTGAAGTCACAGGTGTTGATAACGGTCATGCCCGGTAGCATTTTCATGAGCCCAATATCCTCAAGGATTTGATGGGTGGCACCATCTTCACCCAAGGTAATACCCGCGTGTGATGCACATATCTTTACATTTTTACTAGAATAGGCAACACTTTGCCTGATTTGGTCGTAAACCCTGCCCGTAGAGAAATTAGCAAATGTACCGGTAAATGGAATCTTACCACCAATGGTCATACCTGCAGCCATACCAATCATATTAGCCTCGGCAATGCCAACTTGAAAAAATCGCTCTGGATGATTGTTTTTAAAAGCATCCATTTTTAAGGAGCCAATTAAATCGGCACAAAGCGCTACGACATTTTCGTTTGTTTTTCCAAGCTCCGTTAGTCCGGCACCAAAGCCTGAACGTGTATCTTTATTGCCAGTATTAGAATAAGTTTTCATACAGTTTTCTTCTAATCGAGTTTTTCTGCTCTCAGACGTTTTGAATTTGGTCTATAAGAGCTCTAATTAAATTAATTATTAGGCTGTTCAACATCTCATTAAGTTAACGATGCTATTTTGCCAACTTTTATTAAAAGGTTATGTGAGCTTTAGTAATCCCCTATCGTCTCTTCATTTTGAGACAGCCCAATTTGCAATTGCTCGTCATCTGGAGCCTTACCATGCCAAGCGTGGGTATGCATCATAAAATCAACACCATTGCCCATTACGGTTTTAAGCAAAACGCAAACCGGTTTTCCTTGTCCTGTTTGTGATTTTGCCAATTCCATACCCTTAAGTACCTCTTCAATATTGTTACCCTGAATAATTTCAATAACCGTCCAGCCAAAGGCTTCAAATTTTTGTTTGAGATTGCCCATTGGTAAAACCACATCCGTAGGTCCGTCAATTTGTTGACCGTTTAAATCTATAGTTGAAATAATATTATCGATATTATTTCCAGCAGCGTACATAATTGCTTCCCAGTTTTGACCCTCCTGTAATTCACCGTCACCATGCAAGCTATAAATTAAATGGTCATCACCGTTCAATTTTTTAGTTTGGGCTGCACCAAGAGCCACCGAGAAGCCCTGACCGAGCGAACCCGAAGCTACCCGAACCCCTGGTAAACCTTCGTGAGTAGTTGGATGCCCCTGAAGTCTCGAATCAATGAGTCTAAATGTACTTAACTCTTCAACAGGGAAATACCCTGAACGTGCTAAAACGCTGTAAAAAACAGGTGAAATATGTCCGTTTGAAAGGAAAAATAAATCCTCACCAGTGCCATCCATATCAAAACCATCCTTTCTGTCGAGAATATCTTGGTACATTGCGACAAAGAACTCAGTACAACCAAGCGAACCGCCAGGATGACCAGAATTTACCTTGTGGACCATTCTTAAAATGTCACGCCTTACCTGCTTGGTTAAATCCTCTAATTGTTTTATATCTGCCATTATTAATTTGAACTAATTTTATGCGGCAAAATTAAAGTTTTCAAGAGGTGTTGCAAACGACATTCTTAATCAGTTATCAACGAAACCAATGCAATTGCTAACAATTTTAGATATTATTGGTTTTAAGTGTGGGATTGTGGATTTGGTACCAATTTCCGAAGAGAGATTTTACGAATTGTTTAAGAGCATACCTGTTTGAGATAATTATATTTGCGCATCCTTAATAGAATCTATGAATTTTGAATTAAAGGCAAAAGATGCCCAAAGCAAAGCTAGGGCTGGCGTGATTACCACCAGCCACGGTAAGATCGAAACGCCAATTTTTATGCCGGTGGGGACAGTCGCCTCTGTTAAAGGTGTGCATCAGCGAGAATTAAGGGAAGACATCGTTCCCGATATCATTCTTGGAAATACGTATCATCTTTTTTTACGACCCCAAACCCCTATTTTAGAAAAGGCCGGTGGCCTCCATAAATTCATGGGTTGGGATAAGAATATTTTAACCGATTCAGGCGGCTATCAAGTTTATTCGCTTTCGGCAAATAGAAAAATTAAAGAAGAGGGCGTTAAGTTTAAATCACATATAGACGGTAGCTACCATGTTTTTACTCCAGAAAACGTTATGGAGATCCAGCGCAGCATAGGTGCCGATATCATCATGGCCTTTGATGAATGTACGCCATACCCTTGCGACTATAATTATGCAAAGCGATCAATGCACATGACCCACCGCTGGCTGGAGCGCTGTTTGGAGCATTTAAAGAAAACGCCACTAAAATATGACTATGACCAAACGTTTTTCCCAATAGTTCAAGGTAGTACCTTTAAGGATTTGCGACAACAATCTGCAGAGTATATCGCAAACGCCGGGGCGGAGGGAAATGCCATTGGCGGGCTTTCGGTAGGTGAACCAGCAGAAGAAATGTACGGTATGACCGAAGTGGTCTGCGATATTCTTCCAGAAGATAAACCTCGATACTTAATGGGAGTAGGAACACCAATAAATATTCTCGAAAATATTGCTTTAGGAGTTGATATGTTTGATTGTGTCATGCCAACCAGAAACGCAAGAAACGGCATGTTATTTACTGCTCAAGGCACTATTAATATAAAAAATTTAAAGTGGGCAGATGACTTCTCGCCATTAGATGAAATGGGTATGACCTTTGTTGATACTGAATATTCAAAGGCTTACGTTAGGCATTTGTTTACAGTCAATGAATTACTCGGTAAACAAATTGCCACCATACATAATCTTGGATTTTACCTGTGGTTGGTTCGCGAAGCGAGAAAACATATTATTGAAGGCAATTTTAGGCAATGGAAGGTGAAGATGGTTAAGCAAATGGATAAGAGGTTGTAAAGTTTACCAGTCTAAATTTCCTCTAGGGGAAGGAAATTGCAGGCGTATGAAAAAAAGTATTAGTGATGTCTTGGCCAATTTGAATTGTGCCCAAAGTCACTGTTTTAAATAAAAACGATTAATATTAATTAAATTATAATCCACGTAATGCTTGGAAATATCCTTCGGGTGAGGGACAATAAGCCTTATGAAAATACTCGACTGGTACATACTAAAACGCTATCTTTTTACATTTTTAATGATGTTATTGCTGTTTATCCCAATAGGGATAACGGTTAATCTCGCTGAAAAGATTGGAAAGATTTTAGAAAAGGAGGTGCCGTTTCCGGCAGTGGCACAATATTATCTAGACTTTACCATTTATTTTGCTCATCTGCTCTTTCCAATATTTTTATTTCTATCGGTAATTTGGTTTACCTCTAAATTGGCCAACAATACAGAAATTGTTGCCTTTTTAAGTTCGGGTGTTTCTTTTTGGCGTTTTTTAAGACCTTATATGATTGGGGCCACCATAGTTGCAGCCTTTTCAATTTTAATGGGACTGTACCTTGCGCCTAATGCCAGTGCAGGTTTCAACCAGTTTAAGTATCAATATCTCAAGGGAAGCAGACAGGCGGTAAAAACAACTAATATCTACAGGCAAGTCAATGATTATGATTTTATATACGTAAGCAGTTTTAACCCCGATACTAAGGTAGGTAGAAATTTTAGTTTAGAGCATGTTGAGGGGAATGCCTTAAAATATAAGATTACGGCTAGTAACATAAGATACAATGAAGAGGATTCTACCTATATCATGTCGTCCTACACTAAAAGAAAATTTTTTGAGAATCGAGAGGTTATTGAAAACGAACGTAAAAAAGATACAGTTTTCCCCTTTGACGTTGAAGATTTAACTCCTGAGGAATACATTGCCGAAACGTTGCCCTATCCAGAATTGATTGATTTTATAGAGAAGGAAAAGAAGCGGGGTTCGTCTAATATAGGTCGATATAATGTGGTAAAATATAAAAAATGGAGTCTTCCTGTTTCGGTTTATATTCTCACAATTATTGCAGTTGCCGTCTCGTCCATTAAACGAAGAGGGGGCATGGGTATCAATTTGGCTTTTGGAATTACCATTGCCATGGTTTTTGTGTTTTTTGATAAGGTTTTTGGGGTTATGGCAGAGCAGTCTAGCTTTGACCCGCTCATTGCGGTGTGGTTTCCAAATATCATTTTTGGTATCTTAGCTATTTACTTACTTAAAAATGCAAAACGCTAAGACCAAAAACTACCTTCATCTTCACGTTTTGGTTTTTATTGCTGGTTTTACAGCTATTTTAGGTGAGCTTATATCCATTGGTTCGGTTGCTTTGGTTTGGTACCGAATGCTAATCGCGGGCATTTTAATGTTTTTATATATTAAAATACGCCGAACAAACCTTAAATTAGATGTAAAATCTAAACTTAAGCTGTTCGCCGCTGGGATTATTATTGCGCTTCACTGGATAACATTTTTTGAGGCAATTCGACAGTCAAACGTATCCATTACCTTAGCCATGTTCTCAACTGGTGCATTTTTCGCCTCCTTTATAGAACCCTTAATTCTTAATCGCCGAATCATCTGGTATGAAATTGCATTTGGAATTGTTGTTGTTATTGGCGTTTACCTTATTACACAAAGTGAACTAAAATATATTTATGGTATAGGGCTTGGGATTGTTTCAGCATTGCTGTCCAGCTTATTTGCAGTAATCAATGGGCGGCTCATCAAACAACATGACGCGGCGGTAATATCCTTTTACGAATTTTTAAGTGGCGTTGCGGTTATTAGTTTATTTATATTCTCATGGCAAGGTGGCTTTGGCAATGCTTTTTTCCAATTGTCTGGGTCAGATTGGTTTTATCTTTTTATACTAGCTTCATTTTGTACCGCCTATGCATTTATTGGTTCAATCATGGTTATGCGCTATATAAGCCCTTACACCGTTATTCTTACTTATAATCTAGAACCGTTATATGGCATTTTCCTTGCAATTCTGCTATTCCCTCAAACCGAAATTATGAGTACTCAATTTTATTACGGAGCGATTTTGGTGTTGGCAACCATCATTGCCGATGGTATCATAAAAAACTATGCAAGCTTTAAAAAGCGATGACCCGCAAAGAACCAAACCAATTAAAATTTTCATATTTTTGACACCGAACTAAGTTTTCCATAATTGGGAACAGAAATCGGTTCAAAAAACCAATTGATTAAAATCATAATTTGAATGGAATATTTAGATTTTGAACTTCCCATAAAAGAGCTCGAAGAGCAGCTTGAAAAGTGCCAGATAATAGGAGAGGAGAGCGATGTTGATGTTACCCAAACTTGCAAAAAGATTGAAAAAAAACTCCTAGCAACAAAAAAAGAAATTTACAAAAATCTTACGGCATGGCAACGTGTACAACTGTCTAGACATCCAAGCAGACCTTACACCTTAGATCACATAAAGGCACTCTGTGGTGACACTTTTTTAGAGCTTCACGGTGATAGAAATGTTAAGGATGATAAAGCCATGATTGGTGGTTTAGGCAAAATCGGGGACCAGACTTATATGTTTATCGGTCAACAAAAGGGCTATAACACTAAAACCAGGCAATATCGGAATTTTGGGATGTCTAACCCAGAAGGCTACCGTAAAGCTTTGCGTTTAATGAAATCTGCCGAAAAATTTGATATACCGGTGGTCACTTTAATTGATACGCCAGGAGCCTATCCCGGGTTGGAAGCTGAAGAACGAGGTCAAGGAGAGGCTATTGCCCGAAATATCCTTGAAATGACCCGACTAAAAGTCCCAATCATCACGGTTATCATAGGCGAAGGCGCTTCTGGAGGAGCGTTGGGCATTGGGGTAGGAGATAGGGTTCTCATGCTTGAAAACACCTGGTACTCGGTTATTTCCCCAGAATCCTGTTCTTCTATTTTATGGCGAAGTTGGGAATATAAGGAGCAGGCTGCAGAGGCCTTAAAACTTACTGCACCAGATATGAAAAAACTCAAATTGGTGGACGAGATTTTAAAAGAACCCTTGGGCGGTGCCCATACTGATAGGGAAACGACTTTTAATACGATAAAAGAGGCTATAGAAAAATACTTTGGCGAGCTTGAAAAGTTATCAAAAGAAGACTTGGTAGAAAAACGGATGGAAAAATACTTGGCCATGGGCGTTTTTAAAGGCTAAGTCTTATTTAACAACAGATTTAAAATTAGCCAGGATTTCAGTTCTGGCTTTTTTATGGCTATTAACAATATTTTTGAGTTATCAACAATTAAAATGTTGATTACGTGTTAAGATCGAAAACAGCTCATCCCCTTATTTACTTAACAATTTCTTTACATTCGCAGTTATGAAACAACCGAATCCTATCCAAGGCTATAAAGTTGATAAAAGCACGATTATCAACTTAGAGAAAGGAAAAATACCTCCTCAAGCTATTGATTTAGAAGAGGTTGTGCTAGGTGCTATGATGATTGATAAAAAAGGTGTCGATGAGGTAATTGACATTCTGAGTCCAGATGCGTTTTACAAGGAAGCCCATAAGCACATCTTTGAGGCTATTTTTAAGTTATTTGAAAATAGTGAACCCGTCGATTTATTAACCGTTTCAAGCCAACTTAAAAAAGATGCAAAATTAGACCTGGTTGGGGGGGATTTTTATCTCATCTCCTTAACCCAGAGGGTATCATCTTCTGCACATATTGAGTTTCATGCAAGAATCATTCTTCAAAAATTCATTCAGCGAAGTTTGATTAAAATTTCAAACGAAATAATTGAAGAAGCTTACGACGAAACTAAAGACGTTTTCGATCTTTTGGACAACGCCGAGGCGAAATTGTATGAAGTCACACAGGGCAACGTTAAAAAATCTACCGAAACGGCACAAAGCCTTGTAATACAAGCAAAAAAGAAAATTGAGGAAATTTCAAATAAGGAAGGTCTAAGCGGGATTCCCTCCGGTTTTAATAAGTTAGACAAACTTACCTCGGGTTGGCAGCCAAGTGATTTAATTATTGTTGCTGCCCGTCCAGGTATGGGTAAAACAGCTTTGACTTTAACCATGGCCAGAAACATCGCCGTAAATAGTAATATACCGGTTGCTTTTTTCTCCTTAGAAATGTCATCTGTACAATTGATTACGCGTTTGATTTCTTCGGAAACCGGACTTTCGTCAGAAAAATTAAGAACCGGAAAATTGGAAAAGCACGAGTGGGAGCAGTTAAATGTCAAAGTCAAGACTCTTGAAAAAGCACCATTATATATAGACGACACCCCATCGCTTTCCATTTTCGATTTAAGAGCAAAAGCGCGGCGACTCGCTTCACAATATGGCATTAAATTAATTGTAATTGATTATTTACAGTTAATGACCGCCGGAGGGAGTCAAAAAGGAGGAAACCGTGAACAGGAGATTTCTACAATCTCAAGAAACCTTAAGGCCTTGGCCAAAGAATTAAGTGTACCGGTAATTGCACTATCACAATTGTCGCGTGCGGTTGAGACCCGAGGTGGTAGCAAGCGTCCCTTACTTTCAGATTTAAGGGAGTCTGGTGCCATTGAGCAAGATGCCGATATTGTTAGCTTTATCTATAGACCAGAATATTATAAGATAGAAGAATGGGATGATGATGAGCGTTCGCCTACAGAAGGCCAAGGCGAATTTATTGTTGCAAAGCATAGAAATGGTGGTCTCGATAATATTAGATTGAAATTTATAGGTCATCTCGGTAAATTTGATAATCTTGATGATTTCGATACACCCTTCGGTGAATTTCATTCTAAAATGAATGCCGCTGCAAATGATGATACGTTTAAGCCTGATAGCTTTCCATCGGCTTCTGATGCCTTTGGCTCTCCAGAAAATGATGGGGATAACGATGTGCCTTTCTAATATATATATTCAATACTATTTGATGATTTCTATTCAACTACAAAGTTTATAGTATTAACAATTTTCTGTGTTTAAGTGGTCTTTTTCTCTCATATGATGACAATTGTATGCTTTTTGAATTAAATTTGCAAGGCTAAAATAGAAATTCATAGATGTTAGAAAAAAGAAGAACTACCAATATACTTTTACTGTTTATTGTAATACCCTTGGTGTTTTACTTGCTTAATATCCTATCTTTTATTTTCATACCCTTAATTAGCTCAATGTTCATAGCATTGTTGTTTCTGCCGTTGATGCGCTGGTTAGGAAAAAGAAATGTGCCAAGATTGGTTAGTATAATTATTGTACTCGCTATAATTGTCCTTGCTGTGTTTGCCGGTGTAGAATTGGTGAATCTCTCAAGTAAGCAGATTTTGGCCAACGATGCCGATTTTTTCTCTAAGGCCGAAGTTAAAATCGATAGCCTCATGGTGTTTTTTCAAGATAAGTTTGGTTTGGAGTATAATGAAGATGAAAGCCTGTTAGCACAGTATTTTCAAACGGATAGTATTGGCACTACGGTTGATTTTTTGCGTAAATTTTTAACCACCATTTTAATGATAGTGTTCTTTACGGTACTCTGGTTGGCAGAATCCATTAATATGCAAAAAGTACTTAATGAAACTGTTTTGAAACAAAAACATACTTCAGTAAAGGCTTTTATACGCATTGAAAAAGACTTAATCACATTTATAAAGGTCAAGTTTGCGGTAAGTGCCCTAACCGGTATTTTCACGGGTCTCGCCTGTGTTTTCTTTGATGTGAGTTTCCCGATATTCTGGGGGTTATTTGCCTTCTTGATTAATTTCGTACAGATGGTTGGTTCTTTTATTTCCGTAATCCTTCTTACTATTTTTGCTTTTGTTGAATTAGAATCGTCGAGTGTTCTGTTCTTTTTCTTTTTATCAATTACGGGAGTTCAGGTTTTGTTTGGGGCAATTTTAGAGCCCGTATTTATGGGAAAATCCTTTTCCATAAATGTTATTGCCGTTTTGATTATGCTGATGCTTTGGGGCTTTATATGGGGAATCCCCGGGCTTATAATGGCTATACCTATTACGGTATTCGTGAAGATTATCTTAGAGCAGTCGCCCGCCACACAAGTTTTAGCATCCTTATTGGCAGGACCGGAGCGAAAGATTGTAAAGCGCCGATAGTACTATTTAATTTAAGGCATACGTTATAACAATTGTTTAATTAAACTCATGGATTTTAATTTAGTTCGGTATATTAATTGATGCATAACCAAAATGGAATATCCTGTAGAACAATGGTTTGGTAATAACGGTAATTCAATTATTTAAACTACCTTAATTAAAAATATGCTATAAACAAAAAAGGTAAGCAAATGAGAACATATGTAATTTTAGTCATAATGGTGTGTTTTAGCCTAAACGCTCATGCGTCATACATCCTTATACCCATGGATGCCGAAGGACAACAAAATCATTTAAAAGCCTATGGCGTTACCTATTGGACCTTAGAAAGACAGTTGAAAGTTAAATGGTTGCTAAATTACAAAGGTGGAGCCTTTTTGTTACCTGATTCTAAAGATATTCAACGCGAATGTCAGATTAGGGGCGTTAGTTTTGAGGTAATTTCCAATGCCAAGGCGGAGGACATCTTGAATTTAATAAGCAGTCCATCTGAAAATATGGAGGCTATTGTTCTTGAAAAGGCGCCTAAAATAGCCGTTTATACCCCGAAAGGATTGAAACCGTGGGACGATGCGGTTACTATGGTATTGACCTATGCAGAAATACCGTACGAAACAGTTTATGATGAGGAGGTCCTAAACGATGGTCTGTTGTTATTTGATTGGCTGCACTTGCACCATGAAGACTTTACCGGTCAATACGGCAAATTTTATAGGGCATACCGAGCTGCAGCTTGGTATATAGAGGATAAAAAGGAAGCCGAGGCGCTCGCAACACGGCTGGGTTATGATAAGGTTTCTGAAGAAAAATTGGCCGTTGCAAAAAAAATTCGGGATTATGTAGTAGGCGGGGGATTCATGTTTGCCATGTGTAGCGCCACCGATAGTTTTGATATAGCGCTTTCGGCAGATGGGGTTGATATTTGTGAGCCAATGTTTGATGGTGATGGCAGCGACCCTGGATATCAAAGTAAAATAGATTATTCAAAAACATTTGCTTTCAAGGATTTTCTGCTAGAACGCAATCCCAACGTCTATGAATTTTCATCTATTGATATGACCAGAAAGCGAAGGATTCCAAAACAAACCGACTATTTTACACTCATGGATTTTTCAGCTAAATGGGATCCGATTCCCACGATGTTAACACAAAACCATACGGCGTTGGTAAAAGGTTTTATGGGTCAAACAACCTCTTTTACCAGAAGTGAAATTAAATCAAACGTTTTGGTAATGGGGGAGAATCGAACGAATGATGAGGCAAAGTATATTCATGGTATTAAAGGAAAGGGCTTTTTTACATTTTATGGTGGTCATGACCCTGAAGATTATACGCATAAAGTTGGAGACCCAAAAACAGAACTGGAACTTCACCCAACATCACCTGGTTACCGTCTAATCCTAAATAATGTTTTGTTTCCTGCGGCTAAGAAGAAAAAGCAAAAAACCTAAACGCCCTTAGAATGAAGATTATTCAAGCGGAAATTACAATTCAATACAATCATCGTGGTTTTCATCTCATTACCAATGAAATTATAAATGGTTTAAAAGGACTTGAAGACATAAGCATTGGTTTTTTACACCTATTTATAAAGCACACCTCTGCCAGTTTAACTATAAATGAAAATGCAGACCCAACCGTTAGGCAGGATTTTGAAAGTCACATAAATGAGTTAGTACCAGAAAACTTACCCTATTACAAACATACCCTTGAAGGCTCAGATGATATGCCTGCCCATATAAAGAGCTCGTTGATGGGCTGCTCCGTTCAAATACCAATTACAGATGGTAAATTGAATCTAGGCGTTTGGCAGGGTATATATCTTTGTGAGCATAGAAATAATCCAAGCCCGAGAAGATTGGTTTTGACGGCTTACGGAAGTCATTAGCGCCATCATAAAGCCAATATAATTCAAGATATCAATGTCTGTCGTTCCCAGACATTAATTTTTATAAAGTAAAAAAAATCCGATTCAACAAAGAACCGGATTTTTAAGTGAAACGATGTTAGTATGTAGGCTTCAGCCTTATTTAACTTTATTTACTATAGCTTCAAAAGCTTCTGGGTTGTTCATAGCTAAATCGGCTAAAACCTTTCGGTTTAATTCGATGTTGTTAGCTTTGAGTTGTCCCATAAACTTAGAATAGCTCATTCCATGCTGTCTTGCACCAGCGTTAATACGCATAATCCACAACGAGCGGAAATTTCTCTTTTTGTTTCTGCGGTCTCTGTACGAATATTGCATCGCTTTATCAACCGCATTTTTCGCTACTGTCCAGACATTTTTACGTCTTCCAAAGTAACCTTTTGCTTGCTTTAAGACCTTTTTTCTCCTGGCCCTCTTTGCTACTGAATTTACTGATCTTGGCATTTCTTAAATTGTTTTTTGTAGTAGGCGGCTTTTTTTGAAGTGATTCTTAATGACTAAGAACCTTATCTCATAACTCTTTGTGGCCTTACTCCATGGTTTGTAATCTGTTTTAACCGCTCAAGCTAATTACTTCAATCGAAGCATTAACTTAATATTGTTCTCATCTGCTTTGTGTACCAAAGTGTCGTGAGTTAAAGCTAACTTTCGTTTCTTTGACTTCTTTGTCAAAATATGACTTTTAAAAGCGTGCTTTCTTTTAATTTTACCAGTACCCGTTAATTTAAAACGTTTCTTGGCACTAGATTTAGTTTTCATTTTCGGCATCGTATCCTGTTTATTTGCGTTTCACTTTTCTTTTTATATGTCTAAGGAGCTTTTAATTCCTATTACTTCGTTTTCTTAGGGGCGATAAACATAATCATTCTCTTACCTTCTAATTTCGGCATTTGCTCAACTTTCCCAAGTTCTTCAAGATCTTGGGCTAATCTTAATAATAATATTTGCCCCTGTTCCTTAAATACTATTGACCGGCCTTTAAAGAACACAAATGCTTTGAGTTTGGCGCCATCCTTAAGAAATTTTTCAGCGTGCTTTTTCTTAAATTCATAATCATGATCGTCAGTTTGCGGTCCAAATCGAATTTCTTTTACTGTGACTTTACTGGCCTTGGCTTTTAGTGCCTTTTCTCGTTTCTTTTGCTCGTAAAGAAACTTCTTATAGTCCATAACCTTGCATACAGGTGGATCAGCTTTTGGTGAAATTTCAACTAAATCCAAACCTTGGTCATCAGCGATAGCCATTGCTTCTTTAATTGTGTAAATTCCTACTTCCACATTATCACCAACAACCCTAACTTTCTCGGCTCTAATTTTTGAATTGATTCTGTGCTGATCTTCCCTTTTAACTCGTTTTGAGTAATTTCTTCTACGTATTGCTATGGTTTCTAATTTTTAACCCGTTTAAAAACTGGTTTGATTAAACTTTTATTTAAATGTCTTCAATGTTTTTTTAACTTCCTTTTCTATAATATTAGAGAAGTCCTTAATAGAAATAGCACCAAGGTTTTCACCGCCATGCTGCCTTACTGAAATTTTATTTTCATCTTCCTCAGCTTCCCCAACGATAATCATGTAAGGAATCTTGCTAATTTCAGCTTCCCTTATTTTTTTTCCAATCGTTTCGTTTCTATTATCTACAAGGGCGCGAATTTCGTCATTTTCTAACAAATTTAAAACTTTTTCGGCGTATTTTTCATACCTCTCACTAATAGACAATATAATAGCTTGCTTTGGCATGAGCCATATCGGGAAGTTACCTCCAGTATGCTCAAGTAAAATTGCGATAAAACGTTCCATACTTCCAAAAGGAGCTCGGTGAATCATGATTGGTCTATGGGACTCGTTATCACTTCCCTTATAGGTTAAGTCAAAACGTTCTGGTAAGGTATAATCTACTTGTATTGTACCTAATTGCCAATTTCTACCTAGTGCATCCTTAACCATGAAGTCCAACTTAGGGCCGTAAAATGCTGCTTCACCATATTCTACCTCGTAATTTAAGCCTTTATCCTTTGCAGCATTAAGTATAGCGCTTTCAGCTTTTTCCCAGTTTTCCTCACTACCAATGTATTTTTCTGGGTTATCAGGATCTCGTAGTGAGACCTGTGCCTTGAAATTCTCGAAACCTAAAGACCCAAAAACGTACAATACCAAATCAATTACCTCTTTAAACTCTTGGTCAAGTTGATCTGGCATACAAAATATATGTGCATCGTCTTGTGTGAAGCCTCTCACACGTGTTAAGCCATGGAGTTCGCCGCTTTGTTCATACCTATAAACCGTACCAAATTCGGCAAACCTCTTTGGCAGTTCTTTATAGGAATAGGGTCGAGAATTAAAAATTTCACAGTGATGTGGGCAGTTCATTGGTTTTAATAAAAATTCCTCACCATCTGCAGGTGTCTCTATAGGCTGAAAACTGTCTTTACCATATTTAGCGAAATGCCCAGAGGTAACATATAGTTCTTTCTGCCCTATATGTGGGGTTACCACCATTTCGTAACCTGCTTTCTTTTGCGCGTCTTTTAAAAAATTCTCTAAGCGCTCCCTTAGTGCTGCACCTTTGGGCAACCATAAAGGCAGACCTTGACCTACTTTGTGGGAAAAGGTAAATAGCTCAAGCTCCTTACCCAACTTTCGATGATCTCTTTTTTTTGCCTCTTCTAAAAGATGCAAATATTCCTTGAGTTCTTTTTGCTTCGGAAACGAGATACCATAAATTCTGGTTAGTTGTTTATTGTTTTCATCTCCCCTCCAATAAGCTCCAGCGACCGAAAGTAATTTTACAGCTTTTACCATTCCTGTATTTGGAATATGGCCGCCGCGGCATAAATCTGTAAACGTGCTATGGTCACAAAATGTAATTGTGCCGTCTTCTAAATTATCAATAAGTTCTAGTTTATATTCATTGTTTTGGCTTTTATAAAAATCCAGAGCATCTTCCTTGCTCACCTCTCTCATGTTAAATACATGTTTACCTCTAGCTATTTCTGTCATTTTTTTCTCAATAGCTGGTAAGTCTTTCTCTGATATATTGTGCTCTCCTGCATCTATATCATAATAAAAACCGTTTTCAATGGCCGGACCAATGGAGAGCTTTATTCCCGGATATAAATCTTCTAAGGCTTGTGCAAGAATATGTGCGGAAGAATGCCAAAACGCTTTCTTGCCTTCATCATCTTTCCAAGTATATAATACGAGTGCTCCATCATCATGAAGTTGAGTTGAAGTCTCTATAATGTCATCGTTATATTTTGCCGAAATCACATTTCTCGCAAAACCCTCACTAATACTTCTAGCAACATCCATAGGTGTAGTTGCACTGTTGTATGTCTTTACATCCCCATTGGGTAGTGTAACATTAATCATGTTAATTGGCTTTTGTAATTTAGAGGCAAAGATACTAGTATAAACGTGTAATACAATAATATTGTAAGTTTCATGGAACAGTTATGATTAATAGCTAAAGGCGGCTTTGATGACGGTTCTTACCGACTCTGAAGTAAAATGCCAGCATGATGACCTCGAAACGAAACACCACTACATTATAATATATATGAATAAGATTATTATTTTCTTAAGCATCACGGTAATTTCAGTTTGGTATATAATATTTAATAATGACTTGTCAATGTTGCACGCAGTTAAGGCAAAACTAGCTTAATTAAAAGGGCCTTATAAATTTTAGGTGATGCAAGTTCCTGCTATTCTGTGTTGTATAAAAAAACTTCAAAAAACCTTTCAAAATATTTGCCATATAGTTTTTAAACGTACTATATTTGCACCCCCTAAAAGCGACAGCTCCGCGGGGGTTTTTTGTAGAGGGCTGCGCGGGAGCGCGGAACTGGAGAAAAGGAAAAAAACTTTGTAAAAAGTTTTGCGGGTAAGTAAAAAGGGTGTTATATTTGCACCCGCCAAAGCGAGGAGCTTTTGGAGAGATAAAGTTGATTGACATATTGGATTGACAGCGTAGGGCGGCGCTAATGCGCCGCCCACAGATTAACAACAGAAGATAACGAAACGTTTCGGGGCCTTGGTCGGGCTCTTGGTCGTGCAACATATTCAAAGATATGACGATGAAGAGTTTGATCCTGGCTCAGGATGAACGCTAGCGGCAGGCCTAACACATGCAAGTCGAACGGTAACATTGGTGCTTGCACCAGATGACGAGTGGCGCACGGGTGCGTAACGCGTATGCAACCTGCCCATGACAGGGGTATAGCCCAGGGAAACTTGGATTAACACCCCATGGTAATCCGGGATGGCCTCATCCCGGCTTTAAAACCACGGTGGTCATGGATGGGCATGCGTCCCATTAGCTTGTTGGTGCGGTAACGGCGCACCAAGGCTACGATGGGTAGGGGCCCTGAGAGGGGGATCCCCCACACTGGTACTGAGACACGGACCAGACTCCTACGGGAGGCAGCAGTGAGGAATATTGGACAATGGGCGAGGGCCTGATCCAGCCATGCCGCGTGCAGGAAGA
>Ga0207419_1001028_pt1 | contig 22429 bp, 24 predicted proteins | sample ElkSloMetagenome_4_FD_184723 | JGI IMG/M metagenome (GOLD analysis project Ga0207419, IMG submission 184723) | Hot spring microbial communities from Elkhorn Slough, Monterey Bay, USA - MD2A (version 2) | ecosystem: Environmental > Aquatic > Marine > Intertidal zone > Estuary: Microbial mat ... | reverse complement strand
TAGACCGCGTCCATGTCGGGCTTGAGGATCATGTCGCTTTCATTGATGACCTTCCAGCCCTCGATCGAGGAGCCGTCGAACATCAGCCCGTCCTCGAGCGCGTCCTCGTCCATCGCGCTCGCCGCCATGGTGAGGTGCTGCCATTTGCCCTTGGGATCGGTGAAGCGCAGGTCGACCCATTCGATTTCCTCGTCCTTGATCTGTTTGAGGACGTCTTTCACGCTTGCCATATTCTTACTGCCTCCACGATTTGGTGCTGGTTGTTGGAGAGGATGCCCGCCTACCCGGCGAGCGGGGTTGTCTCGCGCTCAGATCGCATCGTCGTCGGTCTCCCCGGTGCGGATGCGGAGTGCGGAATCGATCGTGCTGACGAAGATCTTGCCGTCGCCGATGCGGCCCGTCTTGGCCGCCGCCGCGATCGCTTCGACCACGCGCGCGGCCTGGTCGTCCGGGACGACGACCTCGAGCTTCTTCTTGGGCAGGAAATCGACGACGTATTCGGCGCCGCGATAAAGCTCTGTATGGCCCTTCTGACGGCCAAATCCCTGAACTTCGGTGACGGTTATGCCGGACACGCCGATTTCGTGCAGGGCCTCCTTCACCTCGTCGAGCTTGAAGGGTTTGATGATCGCCTCGATCTTTTTCACGTGATCCCCTGTCGCTCGCGGCCCGTTTTTCGACCCAAGCTGTAGCGCAAGGAATCGGAAGGTGTGCCTATGGAATTAGCAAGATTGTGACGCGCGGCGCAACAGGGCTCGTGACCGCGCCGCAATCTGCCCGAAATTTGGGCAGAAGGCCCGTTCACAGGCGCAATCCTGCGGTTTCGGGAAGGCCGCACATAATGTTGAGGTTCTGGATCGCCGCGCCTGACGCGCCCTTGCCGAGATTGTCGAGACGGGCAAGAAGGCGGGCCTGCCCGCTTTCGGGACCGCCGCCATACACCGCCAGTTCCATGCCGTCCCAAGGTTCGGCATCGCGGCGCAACAGGATCTCGGACGGCTGGTCGGGATATTGCAGCACGGTGATGAGGGAGCTGTCCGCATAGACGCTCGCCAATTCGCTCTCGAGCATCGGTGCCGAATTCCGTTCTTCCAGCAGCGGGGCCGGGATCGGCACGTCGACCACCATTCCCCGGTGCGCCGGAATCACGCTGGGCGAGAATACCGGTGGGAACGAAAGGCGGGCATAGGCCTGCATTTCCGCAAGGTGCTTGTGCCCCAGTCCAAGCCCATAGGCGCGAAAGGCGATGTCGCGCTCGGCTTCGAACCGCTCGATAAGCGCGTTGCCCCCGCCCGAATACCCGCTCACCGCGTTGACCGTGTAAGGCCAGTCGGCCGGCAGCAGGCCCGCCTTCACAAGGGGCGCGATCAGCGCAAGGAAGCCCGTGGGATAGCACCCCGGATTGCTGATCAACCGCGCGTTCGCGATCCTTTCGTGCCCGATGATTTCGGGAAAGCCATAGGTCCACCCCTCCGCCACGCGGTGCGCGCTCGAGGCGTCGATTATCCTCGTGTCGGAGCCTTCGGCGAGCTTTGCCGACTCTTTGGCGGCCTCGTCAGGCAGGCAAAGGATCGCGATGTCGGCTTCGTGCAGCGCCTCGCGCCGCTTGCCCGTATCCTTGCGCTCCGCATCAGCGAGCACGATGAGGTCGAATTCCTCGCGGCCCGCGAGCCTGTCGCGGATCTCGAGGCCGGTCGTGCCTGCCGCCCCGTCGATGAAGACCCGGTGGGTCAAGCCTCGCGTTCCCGTGGCGCGAGGTCGCCGATGCGGCAATAGCCGCTGGGCCCTTCCGGCCCGAGACAGCCCCAGACCCAGTCGCCTGCGATGTCGAGCACTTCGAACCGCGCGCCTGCGGGCAGGCGGTGGAGAATTTCGCTGTCCTCGCGCGGAAGCAGGCGCAGCTCGGCACCCTGCGGCCCGAGCGAGCGGATTTCGGGGATGACGTAATGCGCGGCGAGATGCTGCCCGGCGAGCGCGATATGGGCAAGGTCGCCGCGCAGCGGCAGGGTGCCGGGCGCGGGTCGCTCGACCGGGCCATCTAGGCCGAGCACGCCGGTCGGCACGCCATAGCCTGCATCGCCTGTCATGCTGTCCGCTCGCGCGCCGTTCATCGTCTGGTCGCTATCCTCGCCGGGTCGGAATTAGGGTGAAGCCGCGCGCTTAGCGGCAAGGCGGTCCGCGGGCAAGCGAGCGCGCTGCGATCACCCGCCGTAGCGTTTGCGCAGCGCGTGCCAGCTTGCGCGCAGACCACAGGCGCCGCCGCCCTTGGCCCGTCCGGGTTTTGCCGATGGGCGCCAGGCGAACGTGTCGAAATGCACCCAGTCGAGGCCCTCTGCGACAAAGCGGTCGAGAAAGAGGCCCGCTACGCTCGCGCCGGCAAAGGCGTTCTGGTGCGCGTTTGCAAGGTCCGCGATATCACTCGACAGCCATTCCCGGTAGGAATCGGGAAGCGGCAGGCGCCATGGCGCGTCGTCGTTTTCCTTGCCAGCGGCAAGAAAGGCCTCGGCCGTGTCGTCGCGGCGCGCCATCATGGCGGCGAAATCGGGGCCGACCGCGACCCGCGCCGCGCCCGTCAGGGTGGCGAAATCGACGATAAGGTCAGGTTCCTCCTCGCTTGCCCGGGTGAGCGCGTCGCCCAGGATCAGGCGACCTTCGGCATCGGTGTTGTGAATCTCCACCGTCAGCCCCTTGCGGCTCGCCAGCACGTCGCCGGGACGGAAGGCCGAGCCGGAAATCGCGTTCTCGACCGCGGGGACAAGCAGGTGCAGCCGCACCTTCAATTGCGCGCCCATGACCAGCCCTGCAAGCGCGATTGCGTGCGCCGCGCCGCCCATGTCCTTCTTCATCAATCGCATGCCCGATCCCGGCTTGATGTCGAGCCCGCCCGAATCGAAGCACACCCCCTTGCCGACGATCGCAAGAACGGGGTCCCCTTCGTCTCCCCAGGTCAAATGCATGATCCGCGGCGCGTGATGGCGCGCGGCGGCCCGGCCGACCGCGTGGACCATCGGGTATTCCTGTTCCAGCGTATCGCCGCGCGTCACCTTGAGCTGTGCTCCATGCGCCTTCGCCAGCTTCTCGCATTCCGCTTCGAGCGCAGCCGGTCCCATGTCCTCGGCCGGCGTGTTGACCAGGTCGCGGACCTTCATCTCGGCCTCCGCCTCGGCCCGCAACGCCTCCATCCGGGCGATTTCTCCGGTAAGCAGCACGCGCGGCCCCGCCGGCTTGTCCTCGGCACGGTAGCGGGTGAAGCGGTATTGCGCGGTCATCCAGCCGAACATGGCAACGCCCGCCTGGCGCTCCCCCGCGAGGCGATAGGTCCCGCCGGGCAGCGCCTCGGCAAGCGCGGCGAGGCACCAGCTCGAAAGGCTTTCCGGGTTCGCAACCCCGCCGACGGCGAAGAAACCGTCACCATCGGGCACGATCCCGACCTGGTAGCCGCTGCCATCGAATTTCTGCGCGGCGAGGCTGGCACGCTGCCCGGCGGAGAGGGTCTTGGCGAAGTCCTCGAAGCCGTCCTTGTTGACGAGGTGGATGGCGGTGGCATCCTGGCCGCGATCGGGCTGGATCAGGTCCTTTGTATCGGTCATAGAAGGCTACTTAGTCGTGGCTGTGCGCTTGTCACGTTTCAATTCGGGCGAGCCGCGCCTTGTCGGTCCGCCAGGGGAGGGTGCGATGCGGTCTGTGTGGCTTGCCGGGGCGTGTCTTGCGCTGATCGGATGTTCGTCGCCCGAGGAGATGGGCGAGGCTCTGGGTGCCGAGGGGAGCGATGCCGGTCTCACCGTCTCCAGCACGGACGACCCGCGGCCCGTCAATTTCGAGGATCATGACGAACGCGGCGGCGGCACGCGCGATTTCCTCTATGCCTGGCCCGCCGAGGTCTCGGCGATCCCGGCGCTCGCCGAGCTGCTGGCGCAGCGGCGCGACGCGGCGCTGGCGGAACAGAAGGCCGACTGGGACGAAGCGCTCGCCGAATTCGCGGGCGAGGACTGCGCCTCGTGCAAGGCGCGCGGTTTCTCCAAGGGCTGGGACGTTGCCGCCGACACGCCGCGTTTCCTCTCGCTCAAGGGCGAGATGAGCCTATATACCGGCGGAGCGCATCCCAATTCCGCTTTCGACGCGCTGGTCTGGGACCGCGAGGCGGGCGTGGGCCTCGATCCGGTGGACCTGTTCACCTCGCCCGATGCGCTCTACCGGGCGGTGCGCGCGCCCTATTGCGATGCCCTCCTCTCCCAACAGAAGGAGCGGCGCGGAGAATATTTCACTCCTCCCGAAGACCCGCTGGCGCAGTGCCCCGGCCTCGACGACCTCGTCCTCGTTCCGGCGAGCAATGGCGGCGAAGCGATCGACGAACTGTACCTGCTCGCCGCGCCCTATGTCGCAGGGGCCTACGCCGAGGGACCTTACAAGGTCCAAGTGCCGGTAACGGACGCGGTGATCGCGGCAGTGAAGGAGGAGTATCGCCGGGCCTTCGCCGCGCCGTGAGCCGCCGCGCAGGCGGGGACTCGCAAGTGAGCGACGGTCTCGCTATGTAACGCGAATGACCGAATACCAGCTCGTCGAAAACAACGACACCGTCTACCGCGACGGTACGATCAAGCTACACACCGAAGAAGGCTTCGAGGGGATGCGAAAGGCCGGAAGGCTAGCCGCGACCATCCTCGACGAATGCGCCGAGTGGGTGCAGCCGGGCGTGACCACGGAAAGCATCGACGCGAAAATCCGCGAGATGATGCTCGATGCGGGCGCTGTTCCGGCAACGCTCGGCTATCGTGGCTACACTCATTCCTCGTGCATCTCGATCAATCACGTGATCTGCCACGGCATCCCGGGCGACAAGGTGCTTAAAGAGGGCGACATCCTCAACATCGACGTGACGCCGCTGTTGGACGGCTGGCACGGCGACACGAGCCGGATGTTCTACGCGGGCGAGCCGCCGATCAAGGCGAAGCGGCTGGTCGACGTCACCTATGAATGCCTGATGCTGGGGATCGAGGCGGCGTCGAAGCCCGGCGCGCGGCTGGGCGATATCGGCGCCGCGATCGAGGCGCATGCGAAGCAGTTCCGGTACGGCGTGGTGCGCGAATTCTGCGGGCACGGGCTTGGCCGCCTGTTCCACGACGCGCCCGAGGTCGTCCATGCGGGGAAGGCGGGCACGGGGCCGGAGCTGAAGCCCGGCATGTTCTTCACGATCGAGCCGATGATCAATCTCGGCAAGCCCTGGGCGAAGGTGTTGGGCGACGGCTGGACGGCGGTGACGCGCGACAAGTCGCTTTCGGCGCAGTTCGAGCACAGCCTCGCGATCACCGAGGACGGGGTGGAGATCTTCACCAAGAGCCCGACGGGGCGGGACAGGCCGCCTTATTCCTGATGTCCGGCGAACGCTCTTGCGGTGCTCGAATTGCCAAGGCTATCAAGCCTTATGGCGTCGCGTGATGGAAATCTCGGACTAGAAGTCGAACTACCCTATTGGGTTCAGCAGGACTTTCGCACTCGAGTGGCGGGATTGCTGGCAGTCACCTGTTCGGTCGCTATAGCCGCATATCTCACAGGCTTTCCACCGTGGGTGGTCGTGTTCGGTATGCCAACCTACATCTTGGCGGCGATCGCTACCTATTATCAGCTTCGCGAGAATGGCCGGTCAGGCTGGTGGATAATCCTGATGATCGGAAACTTCGGTTTCGGGCCGAAGTTTCTGGGTCTGCCCATCCTTGGCATCGCCATGAATATGGTCCCCGTCATAATGGCGTGGAGGACCATCGAAGGTTCTGGCGATACCGCCGATCTGGGCTAGGTTATTGCTGGTTTCTTACGGACGTTCCGCCTGCAATGGCGAGCTTACAAAAACCACACCGCCAGCACCCCCACCATCACCGCAATCACGCCGAGCGAAAAGCCGAGCATCCACAAAACCGGCTTCGACACCCGCCCCAGCACCTTCCACTCATAGCCCAAGGCAATCGCCAGCGTGATCGGCACCTGCGCCGCGATCGCGACCGGATCGGGCAGGCCCGCCACCTGCACCACGCGCGCATAGGCCGGGGTCATCAGCGCCAAGGTCCCGATCAGCATCGCCTGCCGGTGCGCGTGCATGTCGCGCCTGCGAGCGAAATGCAGCGCCGCGAAATAGAGCGGCAGGAAGGTCACGAAGGCGGCGAGGTTTACCACCGTTACTTCCGGGCGGCCCAGTTCCCGCCCGATATTGACCGAGATGATCGCGCCCGAGACCGCCATCGCGCCCACCAGCGCCATTGAGGCTCTTCCGAAAGCGCGGTGCAGGTCGAGCCGGTGCTCGGCGGCGAGCCAAGCCTGGCTGGCGAGGAGTCCGAGCCATGCCACCATGCTGGTCGCATGAAGCACCACGATCGGCGTGTAGCGCGCCTGGACCGCCGGATCGGCAATCGCCTTGGCCGCGAAGGCGAGGAGGGTGAAGCCGAGCAGGGCCTGTGCGATGCGGCTCAGCAGCAGGCCCGATTGGCGATGACTTTCAGGGGCGCGCATCAGTTCTCCCTCGCGGCGCGAATGGCAGCTCCCGCTGCGAAGGGCGCGATCGCGACCAGCAGCAGGCTTGCCGCACCAACGAAGCCGAGGCTCGCCGGGTCCTGACGGGCGAGCACGCCTGCACCGAAAATGAGCACGGGCAGGGCAAGCGGGACGAGCAAAAGGCCTGAAAGCGCCGCGCCAGAACGCAGGCTGGCGGTGAGCGCGGCGATGATGAGGCCGATTGCCGCAAGGCCCGGCGTGCCTGCGAGAAGGCCCAGCAGCAGCAGGTGCAATGTCGGCCCGTCCAGCGCCAGCAGCGCGGCGGCGGGGAAGGTCGCGAGCACCAGCGGCGGGCCGAAGCTGAGCCAGTGCGCAAGCAGCCGCACCGCCATCATGGCCTCTTCCGAAACGCCTCGCAGCCGCAGTTGGTCGAAGGTGCCCAGTTCGATGTCGTCGGCCACCAGCCGGTCCAGCGGCAGGATCGCGGCGAGCAGGGCGGCGATCCACACCACGCCCCCGCCGGTGCGGGCGAGCAGGGCAGCGTCCGGCCCGACCGCGAAGGGATAAAGCATCGCCACCGCGACGAAGAAGACGAGCGGGAGCGCGGCGCCTCCGCCTGCGAAGGGGAAGAATTTAGCAAGGTCGCGGCGCAGCAGCGTTCCGATCACGCGGGCTCTTCCCGGGGCGCGTAATGCTCGATCGCAAGGCTTCTCAGACCCGGCACGGCAAGCGTTTGGTGCGAGGCGACGAGCGCGATGCCTCCGTGCGCTAAATGTTCGCCGACAAGTTGCGTGACGGTTGCGATGGCGCCCGCATCAAGCCCCGACAGCGGTTCGTCGAGCAGCCAGATCGGCACCCGCCGCCCCATCAGCGCTGCGAGCGCAGCGCGCTTCCTCTGCCCTGTGGAAAGGTAGCGCACCGGCACGTCGAGCAGCCGTTCGAGCCCCAGCCGCGCATGGATCGAGCCGGCATCGGCAACACCGTCGACCCGCTCCCAGAAACCGAGCGCGCGGCCCAGCGGCAGGTCGGGATCGAGCGCGGGCCGTTCGTCGACGAGGCCGATGCCGCCCACCGCCTCGACCTCGCCCGCATAGGGCCGCGCAAGCCCCGCCAGCGTGCGGATCAGCGTCGTCTTGCCGGTCCCGTTCGCTCCCGTCAGGTGCAGCGCCTCGCCCGTATCGAGCGCGAAGGACAGCTTTCGCAGCAGCAGCCGTTCGCCGCGGCGGCAGGCAAGCCCCTCGGCAGCGAGGCGGGGGCCGGGAACAGCTGTTTCAGAACCTTCCATTGCGCTCGTGCGTTAGGCAAAAGAACCCATCCTCACAAGCAGTGAACCTCTGCGACCAGCATGCCAACAGGGAGCACGAAAATGGCCGTATCCGAACTCGACGAGAACGATCGCAAGGCGCTTTTGCAGGACCATCCCGAATGGGAGCTGATCAATGACGGCAAGGCGATCCGGCGGACGTTCCAGTTCGACGATTTCTCGCAGGCCTGGGGCTTCATGAGCCGGGTCGCATTGATCGCCGAGGCGCAGGAACACCATCCCGAATGGTTCAACGTCTATGCCAAGGTGGAGATCACGCTGACCACTCACGATGCGGACGGGCTATCGGTGCGCGATGCGACCATGGCCCGCGCGATCGATCGGTTGGTGTGAGGGGGCGCTCCGCTATCTGCCGAGCAGCGCCGCGCCCGCGCGGTTCTGCTTGCGGACCTTGTTCGGAAACCAGCGCTTGGCGAAATTGAGCCGGCGGGCGGTCTTGCCGACGAGGTAGTGCAATTCCTCGCCGTGGACCGCGTTCCAGACCGCTTCGGCGACTTCCTCGACCGGCGTGATCTCGAGCCCGGCCGCCTTCACCCGGTCGCGCACCATCTCGTTCGAGCGGCGATTGCCGGTTCCGTCCAACAGCGGCGTCTCGATGAAGCTCGGGCAGATCGAGCAGACCTTGATGCCATCGGGTGCCCATTCGGCATCGAGGCTTTCGGCGATTCCGCGGACCGCGAACTTGGTCGCGGAATAGACGCTCATGCCGGTCCCGCCTGCAATGCCGGCCGCGCTCGCGATACTGACCAGCGCCGAACCGGGTGCGGTGTCGAGCAGGTGCGGATGGGCCGCCTGCGCGCCGAACAGCACGCCCTTCAGGTTGATGTCGAGGCAGCGTTCGATCTCGTCCGTGTCGAGTTCGGCGAGCGGCCCGCCCGTGCCGATGCCGGCATTGTTGACCACGACGTCGATCCGGCCCCCGGCGGCGGTGCGAAAGGCGTTGAGCGCCTCGTCCCACGCGGCCCGGTCGCGCACGTCGAGCTTGTGGGCGTATTTGAACCCGCCGGGGATCAGGCCGAGCGTGTCTTCCATTCCCTGCTGATTGACGTCGCCGATGCCGACGAACCAGTCCCGCTCTCCGAAATGGCGAGCGATCGCCCGGCCGATGCCCGACGCCCCGCCGCTGATGAAGATGCTCCGGCGCTGTTGTCCCATTAGGGTCCCTCTCCCATGAATTGCGTTTTGCAACTGTCTAGAAGGACCGGGAGGCTTTGTCAGCAGGGTTGAGCCCGGTTCAGCCAGGCACGCCCGCAAGGCCTTTCACGTACCCCTCGCCCTCGACGATCTCGGCGGTCGAAGGCTTGAGCACATCGCCCAGCGGCTCGGCCCGTCCGCCGAGGCATTGGGCGAGGAAATTCTCGGCAAGCGCAAAGAAGGCGATCGAGTTCTCCGGCCGGGCAAAGCCATGCCCCTCGTCGGGATAGAGGACATAGGTGACGGGAATGCCCGCCTCCTTCATCGCGCCGACGATCTGGTCGCTTTCGGCCTGCTTGACGCGCGGATCGTTCGCCCCTTGCGCGATCAGCAGCGGCTTGGTGATCCGGTCGGCCTTGTAGAGCGGGCTCGCCGCCTTGAGCAGGGCAAGGCCCTCCTCGGTATCGGGATTGCCCATGCGCTCGTGGAAGATCTTCACCATCGGCGCCCAGTAGGGCGGGATGGTCGAAAGCAGCGTTTCGAGGTTTGAAGGCCCGACGATATCGACCCCGCAGGCGAACACGTCGGGCGTGAAGGCGAGGCCCGCCAGAGTCGCATAGCCGCCATAGGAGCCGCCCATTATCGCGACCTTGTCCCTGGCGGCGATGCCCTCTTCGATGGCCCATTCGACCGCATCGATGAGGTCGTCGTGCATTTTCAGACCCCATTGCTTGTTGCTGGCGTTGATGAAGTCCTTGCCGAAGCCGGTCGAGCCGCGGAAATTGACCGAAAGCACCGCGTAGCCGCGATTGGCGAGCATCTGGTGTGCCGCGTTGAAGCCGTAGCTGTCGCGCGCCCAGGGTCCGCCATGAACCAGCAGCACCATCGGCACCGGGTTTTCCGGACGGCCGTCGCCATCGTCATCGCTGCCTGGCGGGAGCGTGAGATAGGAGGGCAGGGTAAGTCCGTCCCGGCTGGCGATCTCGAGCGGATGCATCGGCTGCAGCGGCGAGCCTTCCAGTTCGGGGCGCGAGACGTAGAACGCCGTCAGCGTTTCTGCATCGCGGTCGAAGATGTAGGTCGCGCTCGGCGCGGTCAGCGGGTCGTTCCAAACGATCCATGTCCGGTCGTCGTCGGTGCGGCTGGAAATTCCGAAATCGCCTTCGAGCCTTTCGCCCAGCCAGTCGAGCGCCGCGCCGATCGCGGGATCGATCGCGGTCCACTGGGTCGTGAGGTAATCGACCGAATAGGCCTGCACCTCGCCGGTCTGCTGGTGGCGGATCGTGCCGCCGATATCGGCCTTGTCGTCTTCGGCGATGAGCGTGCGATCGCCCGTCGCCGTGTCCTGCGCATAGAGCGCAGCGGTGTTGCGCCCGCGGCTGTCGAGCCAGTAGAGCAGCGACCCGTCGGTGGTGTAGCCGGCAGGCCCGGTGGTGAGCGAATCCTCCATCGCGGTCGTCTCGAATGGCTCGTCCTCGACTTCGCCTTCCGTCACCCGGAAATAGTCGGTCCCGCCTGCCTCGTTCTGGCGCATCGCCATGCGCAGCGTAAGCGTGTCGTCGGCCATGAAGCCGGCGAAGGAATTGTTCTCGTAGACCAGCGTGAGCGCGCCCGTGTTGAGATCGAGCAGGTATACGTCGTGGAACTGCGGATCGCGGTTGTTGAGCCCCACAAGGATCCGGTCCTTGATCGTCTCCGATGCGCCGACGACCTGGACGCGCGTGTTCTCGAACGGGGTCAGCGTCGTCTCCTCGCCGGTTTCGAGGTCGATCCGGTAGAGCAGGAAATTCTCGTCCCCGTCCTTGTCCTGGACATAAAGCAGGCTCTTTGCATCGCCCGGCCAGAAATGCTGGCGGATCGGGCGCGCGGTCGCTTTCGTCATCACCCGCGCCTTGTCCGGATCGTGCGCCGGGGCGAGCCAGATGTTGAGCACGCCTTCGTGAGGGGCAAGCCAGGAGAGCCACTTCGCGTCGGGGCTGATCTTGCCCTGCGCGCGGGTGGGGTTGCCGAACAGCGCATCGCGCGGGATGATCGGAAAACTATCGGCAGCAGGCATGGTCTCTCCCTTTTGTCGTTATGCTCGCCGGGCCATGTATGCCCCATGCGCCCGATTGCCAGAGGCGGTTTCGACAGGCGCGCTACAGCGCGGGATTGGCGTAGAAGTGCCAGGTGAAGATCGCCATTGCCCCGCGATGCGGTGCCCACGGTTCGGCCAGAGCGCGCGTCTCCTTCTCCTTGGGCCGTTCATCCATGCCTGCGAGCCGCCGCACGCCTTCCTGCACGGCAAGGTCGCCGGCGGGCCAGATATCGGGGCGGCCTTCCGCGAACAGAAGGTATATCTCCGCCGACCAGCGCCCGATGCCCTTCACCTCGCTGAGCAGCGCGATCGCCTCCTCGTCGCCTTCGGGCAGGGCATGAAGATCGATTGCGCCCGCCTCGATCAATTCGCATAGCGAGCGTGCATAGCCCTGTTTCTGGCGCGACAGGCCGCAGGCACGAAGCGTGTCGAAATCGCGTGCCAGCAGTGTTTCGGGCGCGAAATCCTCGCCCAGTTCAGCCTCGAGTTTCGCCCACATCGAACTCGCCGCCGCGACCGAGACCTGCTGGCCGACGATCGTGCGCAGCAGCGTTCGGAAACCGCGCGGCCGTATGCGCGGGGCGGGATAGCCGACCCGGCTCAGCTCGCGCGCGACCCGTTCGTCCCGTGCCGCAACCTCGTCCAGCGCGGCGCGCAATTGCCCTTCGGTCAGCCCCATCGCGGCTCGCCCACTCTTAAATCCCCTAACTTGCCTCGCGCGGGAAACTCGCCTAGCAGCCCGCGAGTTTCCCGAACAGCGCAAGTCCTTGCGCGCAACCTTTCGAACGGCAGGAGAACGAAAGCCCATGCCCAAGCTGGTCGTCACCAATCGCGAAGGCGAAACGAGCGAAATCGACGTCGAGGACGGTCTGACGGTGATGGAAGCCATCCGCGACAACGGCTTTGACGAATTGCTGGCGCTGTGCGGCGGATGCTGTTCGTGCGCGACCTGCCACATCCATGTCGATCCGGCCGCGATGGACAAGCTCCCGGCGATGAGCGAGGACGAGGATGACCTGCTCGAAAGTTCGGATCACCGCACCGAAACCTCGCGCCTGTCGTGCCAGATCCCGTTCACCGACGCGCTTGACGGGCTCAAGGTCACGATCGCTCCCGAAGACTGATCCTGGTTGCGGGCGGGACGATCCCGCCCTAGTTCGTAACCCATGAATATCACGGCGCCCATCGGCGACACGCTCTCGCTTATCGGCAACACCCCGCTCGTCCGGCTTTCCGGGCCGAGCGAGGCGGCCGGCTGCGACATCTGGGGTAAGTGCGAATTCGCCAATCCCGGCTCCAGCGTAAAGGACCGCGCGGCGCTCTGGATGATCCGCGATGCCGAGGAGCGCGGCGAGCTCAGACCCGGCGGGACGGTGATCGAGGGCACGGCGGGCAATACCGGCATCGGCATCGCGCTCGTGGCCAACGCGCTCGGCTACAGGACCGTGATCGTGATGCCGGACAACCAGTCGAAGGAGAAGATGGACACGCTGCGTGCGCTCGGCGCCGAGCTGGTCCTCGTTCCCCCGACCAAATACGCCGATCCCAACCATTTCCAGCACGTCTCGCGCCGAATGGCGGAAGAGACGGAAGGCGCGATCTGGGCCGGGCAGTTCGACAACATCGCCAACCGCAAGGCCCATATCGAAGGCACCGCACAGGAGCTGTGGCACCAGACCGAAGGGCGGATCGACGGCTTCACCTGCGCCGCAGGGACCGGCGGGACGATCGCGGGCGTCGGCATGGGTCTGAAGGAGAAGAACTCCGAAATCCGCATCGCCCTGACCGATCCGCATGGCGCGGCGCTGTACAATTATTTCGCGCATGGCGAGCTGAAGGCCGAAGGCTCTTCGGTTGCCGAGGGGATCGGGCAGGGCCGGATCACCGCCAATCTCGAAGGCGCGCCGATCGACACGCAGTTCCGCATTTCCGACGAGGAAGGCCTTGTCTGGGTCGAGCGCCTGCTGCGCGGGGAAGGGCTTTGTCTCGGCCTGTCCTCGGGCATCAATGTCGCGGGCGCGATCGAACTCGGCCGCCAGCTCGTCTCCGAAGGGCGCGAGAACCCGCAGGTCGCGACGATCCTGTGCGACACCGGTTTTCGCTATCTCTCGACGCTCTACAACGCCGAATGGCTGCGTTCGAAGGGCCTGCCGGTGTTCGACTGGCTGGAACGCGGCGATGCGGCGCGCTAGGATCGGGCGATGAAAGCACGCAGGCTCTTCGCGATGGAACCGGCCGGCACGGGCGAAGACACCCGCGAGGGCGCGCCCGAAGGCGCGCCGCTCGGCGGCACGCGCACCGAAGCGATGCAGCGGCTCCAGATCGGTGTGTTCGGGATCTGTGCGATGATCCTGCTGGTGGGCCTTGCGAGCATCATCGGGAGCCAGGCCGATCTCGTCGAGGAATCCGCCGTGCCCGATGCCGCGCCCACGACCGAGCCGACCGCCGTGCCCACACAGCGCGATCCGCTTGCCGATGCGGGCGTCGTCCCGCCGACCGAGCCCGACCCCCAGCCCGCAGCCGAGCCCGAGCCGCATTCGCAGGCCGGGCCCGCGCCGTTGAACGGTCCGGCTGCCCTCAACCCGCCCGCCTCGGCGGGCCCGCGCGCCGGGCAGGGGCAGCCGGGCGGCCCCGACTGATGGGCGCTGCCTCGTCCCGCAAGCCGCGCTAGCCCCCGCGCCCGTGTCGCCCCGGCCCGCCCGCGCCCTCTTTACCGGCGGCCTCGCCGTCCTTCTCGTCATCGGTCTCGCGCTGCTGTTGCCGCGCCTGTTGCTGCCCGGCGATCCGCCTGCGGTCCGGTCTGACGGCCAGCCCGCGCTCCCGACGGCACCGCCATCCGCTCCCGGCGAGCGCGCCCGCCTGGGCCTTCATACGGGGCTTCCGCTCTATCGCCCGCTCGGCATCGACGTGGAGGCGATGGCGCGCGGGCAAGGCGAGGTACCCTGGCAGCGCCGCGCGCTGGAAAAGAGCCACGCGCTCGTCCCGCTCGACACGCTTTCGCCCACGATCGGCCTGGTGCCCGGGGATCCGCCGGTCGATCCGCTCGAAGGGCTCGATCGGCTCGCGGTGATCCAGCCGCGCGCCCTGTCGCCGGCCGACAATGTCGCGCTCGACGAATGGGTGAAGGCGGGTGGGCAGCTGCTCTTGGTGCTCGATCCGATGCTGACCGGCGAATACGACCTGCCTCTCGGCGATCCGCGTCATCCCAACAGCGTGGCGCTGATCCCGCCGGTGGTCGAGCGCTGGGGACTCCAGATCGTCTATGACGAGACGCAGGAAAGCGGCCCGCGCTTCGCTTCCCATGAAGGCGGGACGATCCCGCTTGCGCTCGCGGGCGAGGTGCGCGCGCTCCGGGGGCGGGATAAGGGCTGCACCTTCGCCGCGTCCCGCGCGCTCGCCCGGTGCCGGGTGGGCGAGGGGAGCGTCACCGTGCTCGCCGATGCCGCCGTGTTCGAGCACGAGAGCCTCGCCGCCGAAGCCGGGCAGGGCCGTTCGGCGATCGGCGCGCTGGTGGATTACGCCTTCGCCTCCGGGAAGGGCGGGGACCGTGCGGGAAAACCGCGGGGCGGGGTCGGGGAATGAGCGGGAATCGGACGGGATTTCAGGGGTCGAGCGCCCCAAAGTTGACAAAAGTCATTCGCGGGGGTCTCCGTGCGAACGCGGAGTGTAGGAAAGAAACGTGAAATAAATCAGTTGTTTACCAAGTAATCCCGCGAAATCCCGCAAAATTCCCTTTTCACCCGCATGCTTCCCGGATATTACCGGGGTCCATCAAGCATGCCGATTTGTCCCGCGTCGCCGCTCTCAGCGCGGCGCGCCGCCCGAACGCGCACTCGGGCGGCGATGGGGAAGGCGTGTTCGGGGACGGTGCATTCGAGAGGGGGTCACACGGGAAGTGGCGGGTTTTGCGGGATATAACGGACAGGCCTTTTCGCCCGCGGGCGACAAGGGTCGTTTTGTCCTGCCGCCGACCTTCCGCAAGGCCGTGAAGGAAAGCTCCGGCGGGGCGAGGACGCTCTGCCTTGCGGTGCACGACAAGTATGACTGCCTCGTCGGTTTCGGCCTCTCGCGCATGGATGAACTGCACGAACAGCTCGACAAGGAGGAGGAGCGCGCGATCCGCCTCGGCCTCACCGATTTCGACCCCGACGTGCGCGCCCAGCAATTGTTCGGTTTCGAGCAGATCCCCTTCGACGATTCGGGCCGCTTCGTCATGCCCGAACACCTCAAGGATCTCGGCCATGTCGAGGACGCGCTCTATTTCCACGGCGCGGGCAAGTTCTTCTTCGTCTGGAACCCGGACGAGCTTGCCCGGATGGATGCAAGCTTCAAGGGCGCGCAGGCGACCTGCCGCGCCCTGATGGCGAAGGCCAAGGGAGGCGCGAAGTGAACGCGCCGCACATCCCCGTCCTCCTCGATGAAGTGGTCGCCGCGATCGCGCCTGCGCCCGGTATGCGCATCGTCGATGCGACCTTCGGCGCGGGAGGATATTCGCGCGCGCTGCTCGATGCTGGGGCACGCGTCTTCGCCTTCGACCGCGATCCGCACGCGATCGAGGAAGGCGCATGGATGGAGGCGCGCTATGGCAACCTCCTCTCGCTGCACCCGCACCGCTTCTCGAAGATGCGCTCTGAAATGCAGCGGATCGGCGTGCCGCAGGTCGATGCGGTCGTCATGGACATCGGCGTTTCCTCGATGCAGCTCGACCGGGCGGAGCGCGGCTTTGCCTTTTCGCAGGACGGCCCGCTCGACATGCGCATGGGCGGCGAGGGGGAAAGCGCCGCCGATTTCCTCAACACCGCCGACGAAGCCGCCATCGCCGACGTGCTCTATCACTACGGCGAGGAGCGCCAGTCGCGCCGCGTCGCCCGCGCGATCGTCGCCGCGCGCCCGCTGGAAACCACCGGCGACCTCGCCCGCGTCGTGCGCAGGGCATTGGGCCACAAGCCGCATGAGAAGAAGGACCCCGCAACCCGCACGTTTCAGGCGGTGCGGATCCATGTGAACGACGAACTCGGCGAACTCACGGCCGGTCTCGCTGCGGCGGAAATCCTGCTGCGTGAAGGCGGGGTGCTGGCGGTCGTCAGCTTCCACAGTCTCGAGGACCGGATCGTCAAGCGTTTCCTCAAGGAGGCCTCGGGCGCGGGCCGCGCGGTGTCGCGCCACCTGCCCGGCGAAATTCCCGGTCCCGCGCCGACCTTCGCAAAGCTTTCCAAGGCGATCCGCCCGGGCGAGGCCGAGATCGCCCGCAATCCGCGCGCCCGATCGTCGGTCCTGCGCCATGCCGTCAGGACGGATGCTCCGGCCCGCGCGATCAACCAGGGAGAGGCATCATGATGGTCACCCATTCCAGGATGCGCTCGCTCGGCTGGGCCGCGATTCTGGTGATGTGCATCGGCCTGTTCGTGCTGCTGAGCCTGCGCGTCCATGCGGTGAAGAGCGAGGTGCTGCTCGCCGAACGCCAGATCATCCGGCTGGAGCGCGAGACGCGGCGGCTCGAAACCGAATTCCAGGCCCGCGCCAACCAGCGCCAGCTGGCCGAATGGAACAGGGTCGAATTCGGCTACGAGGCCCCGCGCGCGGACCAGTATCTCGAAGGCGAACGCCAGCTTGCGAGCCTCGGCCAGCCGCGCGGGCCCGATGCGCCCGCGCCGATCCGCGTCGCCCGCGCCGATAACGCGGTGGAAGGCGGCGATGGAGCCGATGACGGGGCGCGCGCCATGGTCTCGCCCGTGACCGGCAGGCCCGTCACGCTTGCGTCGGCGGCCGCGGCGAGCGCGGATGCGCCGACCCGCTTTGCCGAAGCCTTCGGGGAATTCCTGCTCGACGCATCCCCGATCCGTCCGGCGCGGGCCCAGGGCGTGGTGGAGATGGGCGAGCTTCGCGAATCGAGAGGCAGCGCTCAATGAACGTTCAGGCCCCCGGCCTCGGGCGCGGTCTCGCGGCCGGGATCGGCAAGGGTTCGGCTGAGCGCCAGCTTCCGCTCGGGTTCGAGCCAGCGCCGCCCGGCGCGCGTCCGGCGGCGCAGCCCTCTGCGACACCTGCCCGGGCGCCGAACCCGCGTCCCTCTTTGCCGACCGGGCGCGGCCAGATCGTCAGCCTGCGGCAGGAATTGCTGCTTACCGCGCGCGCCCGGCTGCTGGTCATCGCGCTGCTTTTCGTTCTCATCGCCTGCGTCGCGCTGGTGCGGATCGGCTGGCTCGGCCTTGCGGGCGAAGGGCCGGCGCGCACCAGCCTCGATGCCGCGCTGCTTCCCGATCGCGGCGAGATCACCGACCGCCACGGCGTGCCGCTGGCGCGCGCCTTCGATGCCTATGCGCTGTGGTTCAATCCGCGGGCGATGGACGATGGCGGTTCCCCGCTGGTGCGATCGCCGGAAAGGGTCGCGGCCGGGCTGAAGGCCATCTTCCCCGAAATGGACGAGGCGGCGACCGCGCAATTGCTGCGAAACGGCAGGCCCGCTTATCTGCGCCGGCGCATTCTGCCCGAAGAGGCGAACGCAGTGTTCGACCTCGGCGAAGTCGCGCTGGAGACCCCGCGCGAACAGGACCGGCATTATCCGCAGGGAAAACTCGCAGCGCATGTGCTGGGCTATGTCGTCGAGGAGGAGGACGGCGCGCTCGGCGGGCGGGTCGGGATGGAACAGGTGCTGGATGATCGCCTGTCCGATCCGGCCCTGCGCGCTCGGCCGGCGGCGCTTTCGATCGACCTGCGCGTGCAGGGCGCGCTCGAGGACGAGATGCGTTCGGGCATGCTCGCGACCGATGCGATCGGGGCGGCGGGCGTGGTGCTCGATGTCGATACTGGCGAGGTGCTGGCGCTGGCCTCGCTGCCCGATTTCGACCCCAACCGGATCGCCGAGGAAGACGTGCCCAACATGCTCAACCGGGTGACTAACCAGGTCTCCGAACTGGGTTCGACCTTCAAGCCGCTGACCGTTGCGGCCGCGATCGATGCGGGCGTGATCCGCGACCTGTCGCGCGACTGGGATGCACGTCCGGTGGAGATCGGCCGCCGCCGGCTCGCGGATTATTCGGACAAGGGCGATGCGCTCAACATCCCGCAGGCGCTGGCCTATTCGTCGAACACGGTGACGATGCGCGTCGCCGACAAGCTCGGTCCGGAGAAGCTCAAGCGGGTGCTGATGGACCTCCACATGCACGAACGTCCGACGATCGAACTGCCCGCGCGCGCGCTGCCGTTCTGGCCGAAGGGCGATTGGAGCCGGATCCGGACCATGACGGTCGGCTATGGCCACGGCATCGCGGTCACTCCGCTGCATCTTGCGAACGCCTATGCCGCGATGGTCAATGGCGGGGTGTGGCGCCCGGCGACCCTGCGCAAGCTCGACGCGGACGAGGTGCCCCGCGGCAAGCGGGTGTTCAAGGCGTCGACCTCGGCCCGGATGCGTCAGCTGCTGCGGATGATCGCGCTCTACGGCACCGGGCGCAGCGCCGACGCCGAAGGGTACCGGGTGGGCGGCAAGACCGGATCGGCGGAGAAGAATTCGGACGGGCGCTATTCCAAGACCAAGCTCATCAGCACCTTCGCCGCCGCATTCCCGATGGACCGGCCGCGCTATGTCGTGGTCGTCGTGCTCGACGAACCGCGCGGGACCATCGCCAGCTCCTATCAACGCACCGCGGCGTGGAACGCTGCGCCGATCGTGGGCCGGCTGGTGCCGCGGATCGGACCGATGCTGGACGTGCGCCCCGACGACCACCGCGACGTCGATATCTCGGACCTCAGATACCTGATGGAGAAGGGCAAGTGAGGCTCTCGGCGCTTCTCGAGGCGGCGGGGCTGGAGCCGGCGGGCGAATGGAGCGATGCGGCGGTGAGCGGATTTGCCATCGATCATCGCAAGGTCGCTCCCGGCACCGTCTTCGGCGCCTTCCGGGGCGAGCGCTTCAACGCCGAGGACGTGATTCCCCAGGCGATCGAGGCGGGCGCCGTCGCCGTGGTCGCTTCCCCCGAGGCCCGCGTCGAGGGCGCGGCGCATGTCGCGAGCGAAGAGCCGCGCCGCGCTTTCGCACGGCTCGCGGCGCGTTTTTTCGAGCCGGTACCCGAAACGCTCGTCGCGGTGACGGGGACCAACGGCAAGACCTCCACCGCCGAAATGACCCGCCAGATCTGGCGCATGTGCGGCCTCAGCGCGGCGAGCATCGGGACCCTGGGCGTCACCACCCCCGACGGGAGCGTTTCGACCGGGCTGACCACGCCAGACATCGTCACCTTCCTTGCCAACATGGCCGGGCTCGCACGCGAGGGGGTCACCCATGTCGCCTACGAGGCATCAAGCCACGGCCTTGCGCAATATCGCAATGAAGGCCTCACCCTCGCCGCGTCGGCCTTCACCAATTTCAGCCGCGACCACCTCGACTATCACGGCACGATGGAGGCGTATTTCGAGGCCAAGATGCGCCTGTTCGACGAAGTCGCGCAGCCCGCAAGCCAGGCGGTGATCTTTGACGGCGGGCGCGACGAGGTGTGGACCGCGCAGGCGATCGAGCGGGCGAAGGCGCGCGGGCTCGATGTGCGCACGGTCGGCGAAAAGGGTCAATTCCTGCGGCTGACGGCGCGCGAGGCAACCCAGCTCGGCCAGGTCCTGACCGTGGAGTTCGAGGGAAGCGCGCGCACGATCAAACTTCCCCTGATCGGCGAATACCAGGCCGCGAACGCGCTGATGGCGGCGGGCCTTGCTTTGTCGACCGGCTGCGAGGCGGGGCAGGTGTTCGATGCGCTCTCCCGCCTACAGCCGGTGCGCGGCCGGCTCGAACGCGCCGCGATCGCGCCCGTGGGAGCGCCGGTCTATGTCGATTATGCCCACACGCCCGACGCGATGGAAGCGGCCATCGCCGCGCTGCGCGGCCATGTCGACGACGCGCGCGGCGGCCGGCTCACCGTGGTCTTCGGCGCAGGCGGCGACCGCGATCCGGGCAAGCGCTCGCCCATGGGAGACGTCGCGGCGCGCGGGGCTGAACGCGTCATCGTCACCGACGACAATCCGCGCGGCGAGGACGCAGGCGCGATCCGCGCCGCCATTCTCGAAGGCGCGCGGGGCGCAGGCGGCGAGGCGGAAATCATCGAAGTCGCAGGGCGCCGCGATGCCATCGCCGAGGCCATCGCCGGCGCGGGCGATCACGACATCATACTCGTGGCGGGGAAAGGTCACGAACAGGGGCAGATTATCGGGTCTGGAGACGATATGCGGGTTCTACCGTTCGACGATGTGGAAGTGGCGCGCGAATGCGCAGGCAGACGTAACCGGGATACGGGTCGATGACGCGAAGCACCTCTGCGCTCCTCAAGAGCTGGCCGATCGCGCCGCGCGATGCGCTTCCGCTCGCGTTGTGGGATGCGTCCGGGATCGCCGCGGCCACCGGCGGTACGGCGAGCCACGCCTTCCAGGCCTCCGGCATCGAGATGGATTCGCGCGACGTGCGCCCGGGCGACGTGTTCGTGGCGCTCAAGGGCGAAAGCATGGACGGCCACCGCTTCATCGAACAGGCCTTTGCCCAGGGAGCGGTCGCGGCGATCGTCGACCGCCCGATCGATTTCCCCCACGTCCTTGTCGAGGACACGACCCGCGCGCTCCACGACCTTGCCCATGCTGCGCGCGAACGTTCCGGCGCGGTGCGCATCGGGATCACCGGATCGGTTGGCAAGACCGGGATGAAGGAGGCGATCTTCGCCTGCCTCGACCGCGCGAGCCGGGGCGCGGCGCATCGCAGCGTGCGCAGCTACAACAACCATGTCGGCGTGCCGCTCTCGCTCGCGCGGATGCCTGCGCGCGCGCGGTTCGGCGTGTTCGAGATGGGGATGAACCATTCAGGCGAGATCGCACCGCTGTCCGCCCATGTCCGACCCCATGTCGCGCTCATCACCACGATCGCGCCCGCCCATATCGAAAATCTCGGCAGCATGGAGGCGATCGCGGACGAAAAGGCGCAGATCTTCACCGGGCTGATGCCGGGCGGGACCGCGATCATTCCGGCGGACAGCGAATGGGCGGACCGCCTGATCGGCCATGCGAGGAGGCTGGGGCACAAGGTCGTGACCTTCGGCCGCAGCGCGGGTGCCGATGTGCGCCTGCTCGATGCGATCCCCTCTGCCAATGGCGGCTCACTCGTCACCGCCGATCTGGGCGGGGCGGCGCGGCTGTGCTTTTCGGTCGCGGAGCCGGGCGAACACTGGATCGCCAATGCGCTTGGCGTCATGGCGGCGGTGCGCGCGGCCGGCGGCGATCTTGGCGCGGCGGGCCTTGCGCTTGCGGAGATGGGCGGGCTGAAGGGCCGCGGGGCGCGCTTTCAGCTCGAAGTGCCGGGCGGCAAGGCGCTCTTGATCGACGAAAGCTACAATGCCAATCCCGCCTCGATGCGCGCCACGCTGCGGGCGCTGGGACAGACCCCGGCGCATCGCCGCATCGCGGTGCTCGGCAGCATGAAGGAGCTCGGCGACTTTGCCGAAGGCTTCCACGCCCAGCTCGCCGAACCGCTGATCGAGGCGAAAATCGACCACGCGATCCTCGTCGGCGACGAGATGCGCTCGCTGGCCGCCGAACTGGGGAAAGCGGTCGCCAATTCGCTTGGCTTCCCGCCCGCTTTCGAGCATTGCGAAACGCCTGCCGAGGCGATCCGGGCGCTCGGGCAATATGGTCTCACCCATGGCGATGCCGTGCTCGTGAAGGGCTCCAATTCGGTCGGGCTCGGCAAGCTGGTTCTACATTTCACCAAAGGCGCGCCCTAGGGACGGGCCGGGGACGAGTTCATGCTCTATCTTCTTGCGGAATGGCTGGGTTTCGAAGGGGCGCTCAATCTCGTGCGCTACCAGACCTTCCGCTTCGGTGCGACGCTGATGACGGCGCTCGTGTTCGGGCTCATCATCGGGCCGCGCTTCATCAACATGCTGCGCGTGCGACAGGGCAAGGGGCAGCCGATCCGCGAGGACGGGCCGCAATCGCATCTCGCCAAGCGCGGCACGCCGACCATGGGCGGGCTGATGATCCTCGTTGCGCTCACCTTTGCGCTGGTCTTGTGGATGGACCTGTCGAACCCGTTCGTGTGGGCCTGTCTTGCCGTCACGATCGGTTTCGGGATCATCGGCTTTCTCGACGATTACGCCAAGGTGTCCAAGGCGAGCCATGCCGGGGTTTCGGGGCGGGTGCGCCTGCTTATGGAATTCGCGGTCGCAGGCATCGCGAGCTGGATCATCGTCAGCCAGATCAGCACGAACCTTTACCTGCCCTTCTTCTCCGACGTCGAGATCCCGCTCGGCCCGGCCTATTACGTTTTCGCCGCCTTCGTCATGGTTGGCGCGGGCAATGCGGTGAACCTGACCGATGGGCTCGACGGGCTCGCGATCATGCCGGTCATCATCGCGGCAGGTACCTTCGCGATCATCGCCTATCTC
>Ga0207419_1001026_pt1 | contig 22513 bp, 21 predicted proteins | sample ElkSloMetagenome_4_FD_184723 | JGI IMG/M metagenome (GOLD analysis project Ga0207419, IMG submission 184723) | Hot spring microbial communities from Elkhorn Slough, Monterey Bay, USA - MD2A (version 2) | ecosystem: Environmental > Aquatic > Marine > Intertidal zone > Estuary: Microbial mat ... | reverse complement strand
TCGTGTCCTTTCTTTTTACTCGTAGATTCTATGGCCTCCAACTGATCTTCAAAAATAGATTTTGAATCGTATAAAAGTCGTCCTATGAGGGTACTTTTACCGTCGTCTACACTTCCGGCTGTCGTGAATCTAAGTAATTGATTGTTATCTATCATAGATTAATTATTAAATACTGAAATTTGAGATTTATGGATTATATTAAAAATAACCTTGCTTCTTTCGGTCTTCCATTGCAGATTCTGAGCGCTTGTCGTCACTTCTATTTCCGCGTTCAGTTTGTCGCATTCCAGAAACCTCATTAGCAATCTTTTCGAGTGTGTCAGCATCAGATTCAATTCCTCCTGTTATGGTAATATCCCCTAAGGTTCTAAAGCGCACTTTTTTAACCACTATTTCTTCATGGTCTTCCAAAACCAAGAACTCTGAATTAGGAATCCAACTATTCTGCCTCCAAACAACTTCTCTTTCGTGAGCAAAATATAATGATGGGATGGCTATATTTTCACGTTTGATATAATTCCAAACGTCCATCTCCGTCCAATTACTAATAGGGAAGGCTCTAAAATGTTCTCCTTCAAAATGCTTACCATTAAATATATTCCACAGTTCCGGTCTTTGGTTTTTAGGATCCCATTGACCAAAATCATCACGATGAGAAAAAAAGCGCTCTTTCGCTCTTGCTTTTTCCTCATCACGTCTTCCTCCTCCAATAGCACAATCTATTTTATTATGTTCTATAGCATCTAAAAGTGTCGTTATTTGCAAAGCATTTCTTGTGGCATTCTTTCCTTTTTCTTCCACTACACGTCCCTTATCAATAGATTCTTGAACAGAACCGACAATAAGGTTTACACCAAGATTTTTAACAATATCATCTCTAAATTGGATTGTTTCAGGAAAATTGTGACCTGTATCTACATGCATCAAAGGAAATGGAATCTTTGAAGGGTAAAATGCTTTTTTAGCCAGATGAGTTACCAAAATTGAGTCCTTTCCGCCAGAAAAAAGAATTACTGGGTTGTCAAATTGGGCCCACACTTCTCTTAAAACATAGATGGCTTCACTCTCTAATTCGTCTAAATAATTTAAGTAGTACTTACTCATGATTAAGTTCTAATTTTTGCTTAATAAAGTTGTAAATTTTCACAACGGCCTCTTCAATACTTTGCTCCTCTGTTTTGATTTCCACTTCAGGATTTGAAGGTGCTTCGTAAGGTGCAGAAATTCCAGTCATATTTTTAATCTCACCCGCTCTTGCCTTTTTATACAAACCTTTAACGTCGCGTTTTTCACATTCTTCGATACTGGTATTTATATAAACCTCGACAAAGTTAACATCTTTAACAATATCTCTTATATTATCTCTATCTTTTCGATAAGGCGATACAAAAGCTGCAAGAACAACTATACCCGCATCTATCATTAAATTGGCTACCTCCGCAATTCTCCTTATGTTTTCAGTCCTATCTTCTGGAGAAAACGTTAAATCTTTATTTAATCCATGTCTTACGTTGTCACCGTCTAAAGTATATGTTTTTATCCCCTCATTATATAATTTATGCTCTAAGGCATTAGCGATAGTTGATTTGCCAGATCCTGAAAGACCAGTAAACCATATTAGAAATGAATTATGGCGATTCTGTTTTCGGCGGTTCGTAATATCAACTTGGTAATTATGCGCTATAATATTTTTCATAAATAAGAAGTTTCAAGTAAATCAATTACGACAAAAAACGGTTTAATAATTCAACAATATTAAGAATAACGCATTTAATTCAGCGATATTTTATCTAATTATTTCTCCTGTACTCTTCCACTCCAAAATCTATTTTATACCATGCTCTTTCGTGTAAATAGTATAAAACCATTTTAGTTACGACTTCCGCAAAACCAATTTGCAATCCAATCATAGGATCACCAGAAATAAACCAAGCTAATAGCATCGTATCAACGGTGCCTACTAATCTCCATGTAAAAGTTTTTGCTATATGTCGTTTTCTACTTTCTAATACATGCCCCTCTTTAGATAAGTTTATTTTAAACCAAGCGCGCTCATGAGCATAATAAAGCAGTAATTTGGTGATGACTTCTGCCACCCCAATTTTTAATCCTGTTAATGGATTTCCAGAAATTACCCATGATAAAATAATGGTGTCTAAGGTTCCTACAATGCGCCAAGTTATTGTTTTAGCTATATGTCTTTTTCGAGAATTATCTTTCATAGGAAGAGACCATGAACCATGGATTTAACAAGTTTTCTTTATTATATAACAAGGGTGTTTTAGTATCTTGATTAATTACCGTAACACCGACAGCTTCGCAGATTGCCTGCCCTGCTGCTGTATCCCATTCCATGGTTGGTGCAAATCTCGGATAAATATCAGCCAACCCTTCTGCCACAAGGCAAAATTTTAAAGAGCTTCCTTTTGAGACCACCTCAACCGTTTTACCTTTATTTTTTAACGTTGCTATATAATCTAAAGTCGCTTGATTCATGTGAGAACGGCTTCCCACAACTTCTATAAGATTTGTTTTATTCTGTTTTGGCTGTAGGGGTTTTGAAGCAGCCAAAACATCACTTAAAGTGGCATCGTGAGAATCAACAATTGCTTTAAATGCCTCTTTTTGGTTAACATTAGCGTAAAATAGTGTTTTTGTTGCGGGTACATAAATAACTCCATATGCTGGTTTTCCGTCACGAACGAGTGCGATATTAACAGTAAATTCGCCGTTTCTTTTAATAAACTCTTTAGTGCCATCTACAGGATCTACTATCCAGCAGGTCTGCCATGATTTTCTAACTGCATAAGAAATTTGCTTGTTTTCTTCAGATATGATTGGATATGCAGTGTCTTTTAAAAACTTATTTATGATATCGTTAGACTTCTGGTCTGCTGCTGTCAAGGGCGACTTATCATCCTTATATTCTACTTCTATTACAGAATTATATACTTCCATAATGGCTTTGCCAGCTTTTAATGAAGCTTGTATTGCAATTTCTAAACTATCTTTCATCTTTGTACCAGTTATATATTTTTGAGATGCCTTGTTCTAATTCAATCTTGTGCCTCCAGCCTAGTTGATGTAATTTCGAAACATCTGTTAGTTTTCTCATAGTGCCATCTGGTTTATCCGTATTAAAGACTAAGCCACCTTTATATCCAATCACCTTTTTAATGGTCTCTGCTAATTCTTTAATAGAGATTTCCTTACCAGTGCCTATATTTACATGCGTGTTTCTAATTTCTTTTTCACCAGCCTCATAGGTATCATTGAAGTCTCTATTTTCCATAATAAAGACACACGCATCGGCCATGTCTTCAGACCATAAAAATTCTCTTTTGGGCTGTCCTGATCCCCAAATTTCTACATGTTCTTTAGTGACACCAAACGACTTTAAAACTGTTTCTGCTTCGTCAAAGCTTGAAACTTTCAAATCCTTAATAATCTCTTCCTCGCTTTGCTCTTCTAACATTCTAGCTAAATATACTTTTCGTATTAGCGCCGGAAGGACGTGAGATTTTTCTAAATCAAAATTATCATTGGGACCATAAAGGTTTGTTGGCATCACCGAAATAAAATTAGTGCCATATTGTAGGTTGTAGCTTTCGCACATTTTAATACCTGCTATTTTTGCAATAGCGTAAGGCTCGTTGGTATATTCTAAAGTATCGGTAAGCAGATACTCTTCCTTCATAGGTTGTGGTGCATTTTTCGGATAAATACAGGTGCTTCCTAAGAAGAGTAACTTCTTCACGCCATAAACATAACTCTGATGAATGACATTGTTCTGAATCATCAGATTGTGATATATAAAATCTGCTCGATAGGTGTTGTTTGCAATAATACCACCAACTTTTGCTGCAGCAAGAAATACGTATTCTGGCTGTTCAGATTTGAAAAATTTTGCAACCTCCTCTTGTTGGGTGAGATCTAATTCAGAACTCCTCCTGGTAATTAAATTAGAAAAACCTCTCTGTTGAAGGTTCTTTAATATAGCACTACCAACGAGTCCTCTATGACCTGCAATATATATTTTTGAATTTTTATCCATAAGGCTTACTCAAAGTAATTCTTGATTCTGTAGCCACCTTGTTTAAGGTACTGTTGTTTTTGCATTAATTTAAGATCACTACTCATCATATCTTCTACCAGGGCATTGAGGTCGTATTCAGGCACCCACCCTAATTTTTCTTTTGCTTTGGTAGCGTCACCAATTAATAAATCTACCTCTGTTGGTCTATAGTATTTAGGATCTACAGCAACAACTTCCTTTCCTATCTCAAGTTGATAATCTGGATCGGTACAAGCTTTAACGTAGCCTTTTTCATTCTCTGCGTCACCTTTAAACTCTAGTTCTACACCGATATGAGCAAAACTCATTCTCACAAAATCTCTAACCGAAGTTGTCTTCCCTGTAGCAATTACCCAATCTTCTGCTTCATCGGCCTGAAGAATCATCCACATCATTCTTACATAGTCTTTAGCATGACCCCAATCTCTTTTTGCATCTAGATTTCCCAGATATACTTTATCCTGCAGCCCTAAAGCAATTCTTGCGGTTGCTCTTGTGATTTTTCGGGTCACGAACGTTTCTCCTCTTACAGGAGATTCATGATTAAATAAAATGCCATTACAAGCATAGATGCCATAAGCCTCTCTATAATTAACAGTTATCCAATAAGCATACATTTTAGCAACGGCATAAGGGCTTCTAGGGTAAAATGGTGTGGTTTCTGTTTGTGGAATCTCTTGTACCTTACCATAAAGCTCTGATGTTGAAGCTTGATAGATTCTAGTTTTTTTCTCTAACCCTAGAATTCTGACGGCCTCTAAAACTCTAAGCGTCCCTATACCATCAGCATTTGCCGTATACTCTGGGGTTTCAAAAGAAACATGTACATGACTCATGGCTGCCAAATTGTAAATTTCATCTGGTTGAACCTCTTGAATAATTCTAATTAAATTAGTGCTATCTGTTAAATCCCCGTAATGAAGAAAGAAATTCTGATTTTCGACATGTGGATCTTGGTATAGGTGATCTATTCGATCTGTATTAAAAAGTGAAGAGCGACGCTTTATACCATGGACTTGATACCCTTTTTTTAAAAGAAACTCACTTAAATAAGCCCCGTCTTGTCCTGTAACACCTGTAACTAAAGCAATTTTTGTAGCCATTTTCTTTTTTAATTAATTTAGCTACAAAAGTACCATTAATATCAAATTGAGCAATTTATACAGCAAAAAAAGAATAGCCAAATAAATGTAATTTTACGATGTAATTTAATCTGGACTAAAACCCTTTTAAGGCCAGTTTTGAAATGGCTAGAGACAGACTTTCCTTCCAGTCTCTAATCCTTACACCTAATGTTTTTACCACATTTTCATGATCTAACGCACTATATTTAGGCCTATTGGCTGGGGTTGGATAGGCTGATGTAGGGATAGCCTGAAGTTGAGTTTCTAATTTTGCTTCCCTAAAAATCTCTTTTGCAAAATCGTACCAAGATATGATTCCTTTGTTGCTGTAGTGATAAATACCATAATTTTTGTGATTGCTATTAATGATGTGGAGAATAGCCAACGCCAAATCTCTGGCGTAAGTGGGTGATCCGACTTGATCATTCACCACAGAAAGTTCTTTTCTTTCTTTACCTAATCTCAGCATGGTTTTTAAAAAATTGTTTCCATATTCAGAATACAACCATGATGTTCTGAAGATAAAGTACTTTTTTAAATAAGATGTTATGTAATGCTCACCCGCTAATTTTGAAGCACCGTAAACATTTATAGGATTGGTAAAATCAGTCTCTTGGTAAGGTGTATTTTTTTTGCCATCAAACACAAAATCTGTGGAAATATGAATAAGTATAACATTATGAGCAAGACATAATTGAGCTAATAGCTTTACAGCTTCCGCGTTCACAGCAAAAGCTGTTTTTTCTTGATCTTCCGCCAAATCTACAGCAGTGTAGGCGGCACAATTTATGCAATAGTCAAAAGAATAGCGCTCAAAAACAGTCGCTGTTTGTTCTTGATTCGTAATGTCTAATTCGGTAGAACTAAAAAAAATGAAATCAATATCTCGAAAGTCCTCTATCTCTGATAGATTTTGAAGCGTTTGTCCCAGCTGTCCGTTAGCACCAGTTACTAAAACCTTTTTCATGAATTGAGGTAGGTTTCTAAGGTTGGTAAATTTTTATCTTTTTCTGAAACGATTAATTCATGACCTGATAATTGCCAGTCGATGGCTAGGGTAGGGTCTTTATAAATAATACCTCGCTCAGCTGATTTGTTGTAATAATTATCACATTTATAATTAAAAACAGTATCGTCTTCTAAAACCACAAATCCATGAGCAAAGCCTCTAGGCACAAAGAGTTGTTTTTTGTTTTCATAAGAAATTATCGTTGAAAAATGATTAAGATAGGATGGTGAATCTGGCCTTAAATCCACACAAACATCTAATACAGCTCCTTTTGTTACCCTAATTAATTTAGCTTGCGCGTGTTTTTTTATTTGAAAATGCAATCCTCTTAGAACCCCTTTTTTTGAACAAGACTCGTTATCCTGTACAAAATCAATTTGCTTACCAATATACTGATCAAAAAGCGCTTTGTTATAGGTTTCAGAAAAGTATCCACGTTCATCATAAAACCTATTAGGAACTAATACAAGACAGTCTTTTAAAGGGGTTCTGGTAATCGTCATAACATTACTCTCGAATTAAAGCCATTAAATGTTTTCCATACCCACTCTTAATTAATGGCTGAATCAAAATTTTGAATTTTTCTTTAGTAATATATCCCATTTTATAAGCAGCTTCCTCAATTGCTCCTATTTTAAGACCTTGGCGCTGCTCGATAACTTGAACAAATTGTGAGGCTTGCATTAAAGAATTAAACGTACCTGTATCTAGCCATGCCGTTCCTTTGTCAAGCACACGAACTTGCAAGCAATCTTGTTTTAAATACGCCTTATTTATATCAGTAATCTCTAATTCTCCTCTAGCGCTAGGTTGTATGTTTTTTGCGATATCTACAACCGTATTATCATAAAAGTAAATACCAGGAACGGCATAGTTAGACTTTGGGAATTTCGGTTTTTCTTCAATAGAAACGGCCTTACCTTGTTTATTAAATTCAACCACCCCATAACGCTCAGGGTCATGAACATGATAGGCATAAATAATACCACCTTCTGGATCATTATTTTGCTGAAGTAATTCTGACAGACCCGTTCCGTAAAATATATTGTCGCCTAATATTAAAGCTACTTTGTCTTTGCCAATGAAGTGCTCTCCTATTATAAAAGCTTCCGCTAATCCATTTGGATTTTCTTGAACGGCATACTCAAATCTACAACCTAACTGAGAGCCATCGCCTAATAACTTTTTAAATAAAGGTAGATCTTCAGGTGTTGATATTATTAAAATTTCTCTAATGCCCGACCACATTAATGTAGATAAGGGATAATAAATCATCGGTTTATCATAAACCGGCATAAGTTGTTTACTTACAGCCAATGTAAGCGGATGCAATCTTGTGCCTGAACCTCCTGCTAAAATTATCCCTTTCAAAATAAATTAATTTTTATACTGTTTTTGATAATATAATTGATAATCCCCCGAAGTCACATGGTCTAGCCAGGTTTCGTTGCTGAGATACCAATCTATAGTTTGGTTCAGTCCTTCTTCAAAAGTGACCGAAGGTTCCCAACCCAAATTATTATTTATCTTAGACGCATCTATAGCATATCTTATATCATGTCCTGGTCTATCTTTCACAAATGTTATAAGTTTTTCAGAAGAACCATGGTTTCTATCTAATTTTTCATCCATTTGCTTACACAACAATTTAACCAAATCAATATTCTTCCACTCATTAAATCCGCCAATATTATAAGTTTCGTTGATTTCACCTTTATGAAAAACCAAATCAATCGCAGCGGCATGATCCAAGACATATAACCAGTCTCTGGTATAGTTGCCATCGCCATAAACTGGAAGCGGTTTTTGATGAATTATATTATGAATAAAAAGGGGTATTAATTTTTCTGGAAACTGGTTGGGACCGTAATTATTAGAACAGTTAGAAATTACATATGGCAATTTATAAGTTTCCCCGTAAGCTCGCACAAAATGGTCTGAGCTTGCCTTTGATGCCGAGTAAGGAGAATTCGGTTGGTAAGACGTTTCTTCGGTAAATAAACCCGAATCGCCTAAGGTACCGTAGACCTCATCTGTGCTAATGTGATAAAAAAGCTTGTTTTCAAAATTTTCTTTCCAAAGTGCTTTAAAAGCATTTAGAAGGTTCATGGTGCCTAAAACATTTGTTCTAACAAAAGCTAAGGGATCTGTAATAGAACGATCTACATGCGATTCTGCTGCTAAATGAATAACAGCATCAAATTGGTATTTTTGAAACAATTGATGAATAAAATTGGCATTATTTATATCTCCTTTTATAAATGAATAATTATCAGCGTCCTCAACGTCCTTTAAGTTTTCTAAATTACCGGCATAGGTTAAGGCATCTAAATTGTAGATATGATAATTAGGGTATTTTTGGCAAAATCGTCTGACCACATGAGAGCCTATAAAACCCGCACCACCTGTTATGAGAATTGAAGTTTTACGATTCATAGTTTTTTACGAAATAAATCACCTTATCCACGGTATAAATAAATGCTAATAATAATAAAACAATTACTGGAAAAATAATGGAATAGCGCTCGGTAACTTCGACGTATTTAGCCCCTACCTCTGGAAAACTTGAAAGTGTATCAAAAAATTCGTCTTCTTCTACTTTTTGAGCTTCTAATTTACTAAGTTCTTCTTGAAGCTTTATCTGCTTCTCAATAAGTTCATATTCTTTAGTTTCGGTTCGTTGCTCAATATAGGTTAACCCGTCTTGTGTTGAATAAGAGGTTCTTTTTTCAGACTGAGACTCTTCACGCTTTATGTTGATGTAAACGTTTTTTAATGAATCTACCTCTTTAATGGAAGCTATAATTCTATTTTTTTCAATCTTTAAAATAGAATCTCGTTTTTGCATTTTTTTTGCAGAGTAGGCATTTGAAAATGTTGAATTTAAGCCTTCCTCAAGGGATCTGAAAATATCTTTTTTGTGAGACTTTACACTAATTTCAAAAATATCTCCAGAGTAAATACTTCTATTTTCTACAAAATCCTCAAATGATACCTCTTGGGCACGCAAACTATCAAGCGATTCAAGAAATTCATCATACTGTTTGAGTTGATCGTTTTCGTTTTCTGGGCCGGGATCTATGTCAAAATCAATAATTTTCTCTGCATCTTGTTCAGAAATGTCAAAAATACTTTCTAATTGGGTATAATCCTTATCCTCTATGAGCGCATTATAATAATCTATGTTGGCAACGAGTTGAAACTTAGAATCGAAATAGGGCTTAACTAACATTTTAGAAATGTAAACGTCTTTTTTAGTCTTCTCCAATCCAAATCCAATGACCGTAGCTATTATTAATGAACCAAAAACAATTTTATAATTATCTATTATGGCTTTTAAAATATAAATAAAAAATGATAAAATACCTTTAAGTAAAGAGGTGAAGAAATTTACAATACGGTCAAAAAACTTTCCGATATATCTGAATATCTGAATTAAATCTACCTCTTCATTTTGGTAGGGTTGCTGAGGATTTTGATTACTCATAAATTAAGAATTAAATATTTGTTCTAATATTTTCTTGGTTATAACGTAGGTGGGTTTTACACCAGAAATTCCTAAACCTCCGGAGGCCAAAGTGCTTCCAGTTTTTAAGGGGTTATCACTGGCATAATAAGCGTAACGTACCTTCACGTCGTCTCTTATATTACCTCTTACTTTAGACGCAGCTTGTATTGCTTTTTGATAATGAGCACCTTCCATTTCCAAACCTATAACATTCCACGAAGAGTTTTTAAAAAATTTCAAGATCTCTTTATTTTGGAGAGACGTGCCTAAAACGGTAATCATTGTACCTTGATACACATCTACACCACAATCTAAGAGATCGTCTTGTGTCAACTCATTCTTAAAAGGATAATTGTCTGCTGTACCCTCGAAGATATGAGCAGAAGGGATCATAACATCTCCTTTAGCTCCTTCTAATATACCGGCTTTACCCATGATAGAAATGGATGCCACATCCAAATGCTTTTTTTCACCATTGACCTTAATGGGTTTAAGTAATTCGTCTAGCGTTTCATAGGCTTGTTCACCAAAAGCATAATCCATGACCAGTAAAACCGCTTTTTCCTCAGTTTCTTTACTAGTATAACTAAATTGAGTCTTAGAAAAATCTATTTTATCTGTATCAAAAATTTGGACTTCTATGTTAGTACCCGAAGTATCCTTGATATGAATCATACCATTTTGCAACGCTGTTTTCTGTACTTTATTGCGCAAAGATGTATTTTCTGGCTGACTTAAAGCTTCGTAAGCACTAAAAACTTCGGGATCGTTTTCTTTTACTTTTAAACTATGTTTTGCAAATAAAGAGTTCATTACGCTGTGCATATTGGCGCTAATGATATGAATGGGTCTGTGAAGCAGTTTGTTTTTATGAAGAATGGTTTTAATATGATCTGCCCATATTTCGCCATGTATATGATGCCCCAAGCGTTCTCTTAATACGGGACTAAATGTTATGGTTCTTTTACGGCTTCCTAAGACTTCTTCTATAGCTAATTTTCCTAACCAATATATGATATGTAGCATACGGTCTGGCTGTGAAATTGTAGAAAAATGCGGATAAGCCTGTGTTAACTCGTTAAAAGTTCTACCTAATATGTTAGCTGTATGTGTAATTGCAATTTCACGTTCTTTTTGAGACAATTTATTTCCTTTAGAAACCGCTGCAGCCAACTTATCCCAATCTCGTGTTGTCTTGCCTTCATCGTTGACCAATACGCGCTTACTTATCTTGTGAGACTCAACGAACATAAATGTTAAATGGGTAAGTATATCGTAAATTTCAGACCGTCCTCTTGTTACTTCAACGTTCATTTGCTCCTTATCTATACGGTAGCAATTGCGTCTTCTTTTAGCGGGTATTATAGCTTTAAAGTGTGAGTTGCCATAACCCTCGTCACTGGTAAGGTTAATAAATGTACATTCTTCAATACCTTCTGGTAAACGATCAATAACATATAATAAGCCGTCTAGTTCTGCTTTTTCTTCTGCTATAGAACCGTAAATTTCTGGTCTTAAAAGTAACAGTGCTTCTCTTAAGGTTTCACCAGAAACTCCCATGGGTTTATAAAAACCACGATTAAACAAATGACGCATAGTAATATACATGCGCTCAATGGCATTTGAGCTTTGCTGGGCCCTGGTGCGTTTATGTGGTTTTTTTTGATTCATAATAGATCGCCGCAAATATAGTTTTATTTAGTTAAATTTTGAGCGTAAAGTTGATCGGCAATTTTTCTATCATTTGAAAGTCTGGGGATTTTATTTTGACCTCCTAATTTCCCTATAGATTGCATATACGTTTTGAAGCCGTTTTTAGTTACAAGCGTCAATTCTAAAGGTTTTAAGACCTTTCCCTCTATGAGGTCTAGGTAATAGCTATTTTGTTCTTTTAAGGATTGCTCTAAAGCATCTGTAAATTGTTTTTTATTTTTAGGTTCTGTTTCAAACTCAATAAACCACTCATGGAATGGTAACCCTTCCTTGGGATTTATTTGTGGGGCCACAGTAAATTCATTTACAGTGGCATCTGTATGTTGAAGGGCCTCATTTAAAGCTTGCTCCACTTCTTTCCCAATGACGTGCTCACCAAAGGCTGATATATAGTGTTTTATTCTGCCACTTACTGTGATTCTATAGGGCTTTAGGGATGTAAACTGAACCGTATCACCAATATTATAAGCCCAAAGACCTGCATTAGAGGATATGATCATAACATAATTTACGCCAAGTTTCACTTCGCTAATGGTTAGTCGTTCAGGTTGGTCATCATAAAAATGGCTTGCTTCAATGAATTCATAGAATATTCCTGAATTTAATTGAAGTAACATCCCCTTTTCGTATTGTTTATCTTGAAAGGCAAAAAACCCCTCGCTTGCGGGGTATAATTCTATACTATCTACAGGTCTTCCTATTAAGCTTTCAAATTTGGCCCTATAAGGTTCATAATTAACCCCACCATAAATAAATAAATTAAAATTTTTAAATAGCTCCCCCACCTTTTTATCGGTAGTAGCTATAAGTTTTTCAAAATACATTTGCACCCAAGACGGAATGCCCGAAATAATTGTTAGGTCTTCATCCTTAGTTTCATTAACAATAGCATCTACTTTGGTTTCCCAATCCTCTATACAATTGGTCTCCCAAGATGGCAATCTGTTTTTCTGAAGATAATTGGGCACATAATGTGCAACGATGCCTGAAAGTCTACCCATCTGAATCCCCTTCTTTTTTTCGAGTATAGGGCTGCCTTGTAAAAAAATCATTTTACCATCTACCACGGCGATGTTGCCAGTTTCATGGATGTACATTAATATGGCATTTCTCGCAGCTTTAATATGGGTTGGCATACTTTCCTTGGTAATAGGAATGTATTTGGCACCTGAGGTTGTTCCAGATGTTTTAGCAAAATAAATAGGTTTTTCTGGCCAGAGCACATTAGACTCTCCGTTAACTACACGATCTACATAAGGCTTTAAACCCTCATAATCTCTAATAGGAACGCGCTCTTGAAAGTCCTTGTAAGAGCTTATGGAATTAAAATCGTGGTCTAATCCGAAGGCCGTATGTCGCGCTTTATGAATTAAACCATCAAAGACACGTTTCTGTGTTTTTTCTGGTTCGCGAGACCATTTGCGAATTTGTCTCGCAATAAATAATGCGAAGGGCTTTGATAAACGAGCTTTTACTGATGGCATGTGTTAAAAATCTATAAAATTGGTTGGATTAACGGGATAGCCTTTGCTCCAAAGTTCAAAGTGCAAATGTGGACCGGTACTCAATTCTCCGGAGTTTCCTGACATGGCAATAACTTCGCCAGCCTTTACTAAATCTCCCTGTTGCTTGGTGATAATTGAATTGTGTTTGTAGACGGAAATTAATTCCTGATTGTGTTCTAAAAGAACCACGTATCCTGTGTCTATAGTCCAATCTGCAAAAATCACAGTACCGTCTGCTGTGGCCTTTACAGGGGTGTTTAAAGGCACAACCACATCAACAGCAAAATGACGTTTTTCTAAATCGTAGTCTTGAGAGATGCTTCCGTTAACTGGAGGAAATAAAATATAATTTGTAGAGTTATCATCTTGGAACAAATTGTATTTATCCTCGCGTTCTACCTTAGCTCTCAATAGCGAATCTTCCTCACTAACTACAAAGCTATTTTGATCTATATCTCTTTGCGCAGCTTGTATTATGGAGTCTTTATTGATTTCGGTTTGTGTAATTTCACCCTTCAAAACACTTCGTATAGAAGCGTAATAGGTCTCATTTATTTGAAGTTGTTGTATGAGCGAATCGGTTTTAAGGTTAAGGTTGGTGGCCTGTCTTTTTAGTTTTGAAGAGGAATATCCTGGAATATATTCTTTTAAAGGTGTAAATGCTATTAAAAATATAGTTAAGATAATAAGCGTAATGGCCGATAAACTTGTAAGTACAAAGACGTTTAGTCGTGTAAGTTTTATGGCAAAGCGCTCTTCAAAAGTATCCTCATTGAGGATAACCAACCGGTACTTATGCAGTAACTTTTTGCTTAGTTTTTTCTTCTTTTTACTCATTAAAACAAAATTATAGAAAATGTAATTATGCTACACCGTAAAAGTCTTAAAGTTGTGGATAATAACGATAATATTAAACTTTAATTATTAACTTTGTCGCTCTAAATTTAGAATTATGATGATAAGCAATATAGCATTATGGATTGGATGGCCGCAAGTTGTTCTTATTGCGGTAGTGGTATTACTGCTTTTTGGTGGTAAAAAAATTCCTGAATTAATGAAAGGACTAGGCAGCGGATTAAAGGAGTTTAAAGACGCTAGTAAAGAAGACCAAACAAAAACTGATGACGAAAAATAAAAAAAAACCAACTATAAAAGTTGGCTTTTTTTTTATTCAATAGCTATAGATTTAATAATAGACTCTATTTCAAACATAAAATCTCTTTTATTTAACGAGGGCGCATATACATAACCACCGGCAATTAAATAACGCTCATTTTTTTTGTCTTCAATAGCATAAGTCATAAAGGGGCCTCCCATGTATTGTCCTTCTACCTTCCACATTCCTCTAACCTCGTACGCTGGTTTATTATCTATAGTCGTCTTTGCTATAAATGGGGTATAGGCATCTTCAACCTTCATATAAATATCATCTTCACCAGGTATTTTGGTTTTAGTCATATGATTTCTAATTCTAATTATGTCAGTAACAGTACTATCTCCCTCGGCAATTGCATTAATAGGAACTTCGTAAAACATTAAATCCATTGTTTTGGCATTGGTTAGGTTTTTTCTCACCCAGAAAAATTCTTCAGCACTCACACCTATTCTGTACACCGAAGGTATATTAATTTTAAAACCCAATTCATTTTCCATGGTTTTATCATCTAATAAAGAAAGCTTTATACGTCTTTGTTTTTCATTCACTTCTTCTTTATTAAAGGCGTCTATAATTTTTGATTTGTTATCGCTTAGTGTTTGGATGATAGCCTTATTACTCGAGGCTCTAATGTAAGCGACAGTTTGTGGTTCTGCATAGGCATCCTTTACAATTCTAAATTCTGTTTCGCCAGGCTTCTTATCTATTTCAAGTGTAATTCTACTTCGTGTAGCAAAACCACTAAAAACTTGTGGTGGTATTTGTCTTAATTTAAAAAGTGGTTCATCGGTGGGTAAGCCATCTAAGGGTGCAGCAAAAATATCTCTTATTTGTTCACCAACTTTTCCTTCCCAAAGCGAGTTTTCTAATACGATAGACACCGTATTGAGGTTGCCATTAGACGCTGGTAAAAAACGTTCGGACTTGTTATTTTTATTTTCATTACAGGATAAGAATAAAAAACAAAGGAATACCAATTGAATAGCTTTCATTGCAGTGATTATTTATTGTGATAAGATTAATACAGTACCAACCTTTAGATTATTGCCACTAATATCGTTCCAATCTTTAATATTTTGAACAGAAATACCAGAAAATTTTTGAGCAATACTCCATAATGAGTCTCCCGTCTTCACCTTATAAGTAGATTTACCCTTAGCATTTACTTGTATTTTCTTGGGCTTAGGAGGTGGAATAGTCGATGGGTTTCTTGGGTATATCGTTAGCCTTTGACCTATTTGCAGATTATTAGATCTCAACCCATTCCAACGTTTAATTTGGCTAACTCTTACACCGTACTTTCTCGCTATTTTGCCTAGGTAATCCCCAGATCTGACACGGTACCTTATCTTGTCATTAGCTTTAAAAAGTTGAGGTAAGGGTTTTTCTCTTTTATCAAATTCTTCTTTGGCATAAGCATAAATTTGCGTTTCGTTAGATACGAATAGCCCAATGGCTTCTTTGGGAAGTCTTAGGGTATGAATTTCCTCACTATCTATAGGAATAATATCCAGCTTATATTCTGGGTTTAAAAACTGAAGTTGTTCAACAGGTATGCCTGTAGTTTCTGAAATATGATCAAAACTAATCATTTGCTTGACGTGAACGGTATCTACCTGAAAATACTGAAACGGTGGTTTCTCTGGTTGAAAACCATGTTCCTCGGCATACTCAAAAATATACATAGTCGCTAAAAATGCAGGAACATAACCAGCTGTCTCTCGTGGTAAAAACGCTCTAATATTCCAATAATTTTTATAACCTCCAGATCTTCTTATGGCCTTATTTACATTTCCAGGTCCAGAATTGTATGCTGCTAGGGCTAAATCCCAATCCCCGTAAATTTCGTATAGTTTCGATAAGTATTCAGCTGCAGCTTTCGTAGACTTTAATGGGTCACTGCGTTCGTCAACATAGCTACTTACGTCTAAACCGTAGATTCTTCCGGTGGTAAACATAAACTGCCATAATCCTGTAGCTCCTACACGCGATTTTGCTTTGGGCTTTAAAGCCGATTCAACAATTGCAAGATATTTCATTTCTAAAGGAATGTTGTAATTATCAAACTCTTGTTCGAACATCGGAAAATAGAAATGACTTAAACCTATAAGTCGCTCTATAGAAGAACGCCTATTTTTAAGGTATTGCTTAATTACACTCTCTAAAGACGGGTTGTAGGCAATATTAAATGGTGTCCTCTTATTTAAATCTAAAAGCCGTTTTTTAAGCGTGTCTGTTGGCAAATCAGGATAATCAACAGGTTCGTAATCCAAATCGGTTACAGACTTATAAATGGTATCGTACAAGTTATTGCTGTACAACTCGTTGAGCCATTTTTCATCTAATTGCTTTGCTTCCTGTAAATCTGTTAAATTCAGAAAGCTGAGAGAATCGTTTTTTGCAGTGATTGAGGCTTTATAGACTTTTTTTCCGTCTAATAAGGTATCGGCTATAATAGCAGTGCTATCTGAAGATAATTCTTTTTGCCGCTGGGTGTCTTGAGCGCTACCCGTCATGGTAAAACAAAGTATAGCACCAAAAATTATCTTTTTAAGAAAATTCATCATGAACTTACAACGTCTATTTTGTGATTTTCTTATTAATCTTTTAAGATTGCCGCAATACCTGGAAGTGTTTTACCTTCTAGACTTTCTAGCATAGCTCCGCCCCCCGTACTGACATAACTCACTTTATCAGTGAATCCAAATTGCTTCACCGCTGCAACAGAATCGCCACCACCTACTAAAGAAAAAGCACCATTTTCGGTGGCTCGTGCAATAGAATGGCCCAAGGCAATGGTTCCCTTAGCAAAATTTTCCATTTCAAAAACCCCTAAAGGTCCATTCCATAAAATCGTTTTGCAATTATTGACCACTTCATCAAACTGTTCTAGTGTTTTAGGACCGGCGTCTAAGCCTTGCCAACCATCTGGAATATGATTCACAGCAACAACCTTTGTTTCTGCATCGTTGTCAAAAGCATTTGCGGCGACGACATCTTGTGGTAAATGTACTTTTACCCCTTTAGCTTCGGCTTGTTTTAATATGGACAGAGCCAACTCTTGCTTATCATCTTCACAAATTGAATCGCCAATATTTCCTCCTTGCGCTTTGATAAAAGTAAAGGTCATTCCACCGCCAATTATAAGGTGATCCACTTTATCTAAAATATTCTCGATAACTGTAATTTTAGAGGATACCTTAGCACCACCTAAGATGGCAAGAACTGGTTTTTGACCGTCCTCGAGTACTTTTTTAATACTTTCAATTTCTTTGGCTAATAAATTTCCAAAGCATTTAGAACCACTAAAAAACTTAGCAACAATAGTTGTAGAGGCATGCGCTCTATGAGCTGTACCAAAAGCATCATTAACGTAAATGTCTCCTAATTTCGATAAGGCTTCAGCAAAGTCCTCATCGCCTTGCTTTTCTTCCTCATGAAAACGTAAATTTTCTAGTAATAAGATTTCACCGGGATTAAGTTCTTCTGCCATTTCTTGGGTTTTTTTACCCACACAATCTTCGGCAAACTTAACGCCAACCCCAATAATGTCTTCTACTTTAGAAACAATATGCTTTAATGAATATTGTTCTTCAACTCCTTTGGGACGTCCTAAATGGGACATCAAGACACAGCTGCCTCCGTCTTCTAAAATTTTTATAATAGTGGGTTTTGCTGCTAAAATTCTGGTTGTATCCGTAACTTCAAACTCGTCGTTTAGAGGTACGTTAAAATCTACTCGTATTAACGCACGTTTATCTTTAAAATTAAAATCGTTTAATGTTTTCATATCTATCATTTATACAACAAATATAAAGATTAACATGTTAACTGAGGTGCTGTATTTCAATAGAACTTGCAAAAATTTTAACTTAAAGAACTTATTAATTTAACTTACTTTTGTTTTATGTTTTTTTCTGAAGTTTTAGGACAAGATCACATAAAAAATCACTTAACCACTAGTGCAGATGCTGGCAGAGTAGCCCATGCCCAACTATTTGTTGGACCTGAAGGAAGTGGTACTTTGGCTATGGCTTTGGCTTACGCCAAATATTTACTTTGTGGTAATGTTGAAGGTGAGAATACGGGCGGTAACGCATCATGTAATCTTAAATTTAAAAATTTTTCACATCCAGATTTGCACTTTGCCTTTCCTGTAACTTCAAGTGCTAAAGTAAAAAAACACCCTGTATCTAATAAGTACTTAGAAGAATGGAGACAGCTTTTAGAAGAGCAACCGTATGGCAACCTATTTGATCTTTACAAATTAATAGGTATTGAGAATAAACAGGGTCAAATTGGTGTAGACGAAGCCTCGGAAATTGTTAAATCACTAGCTCTAAAATCCTACGAAGGTGGATATAAAGTCATGATAATTTGGATGGCTGAAAAAATGAACACCGCTTGTGCTAACAAATTATTAAAGCTCATTGAAGAACCGCCCAAAGACACTGTTTTTTTGCTTATTGCTGAAGATGAAGAACAGATTATCACCACCATAACTTCTCGTTGCCAAATTATTCATTTTCCACCGCTTCCAGAGGCTGTTATTACAGAAGGGCTTATTAAACGCTATCATTTAGAAGAATCAGAAGCACGTAAAATAGCGCATCGTGCCAATGGCAACTTTAATAAAGCTTGCGATCTCGTTTACAAGGATAGTGAAGATTTACAATTTGAAAAGTGGTTTGTAATTTGGGTAAGAGTGGCTTTTAAAGCAAAAGGAAATAAATCTGCCATTCACGACTTATTAAGTTGGAGCGAAGAAATCGCTAAAACCGGAAGAGAAACACAAAAGAAGTTTATTAACTTTTGCCTCAATTATTTTAGACAAGCCTTGCTATTACACTATGGTCTAAAATCTATGGTTTATTTAGAACCAAGTGTAAAAGGATTTAAACTTGAGAAATTTGCACCCTTCGTTCATGAGTCGAATATTGTAGATATTTCAAAATTACTACAAGACGCTTACTACCACATAGAACGCAATGGAAATTCTAAAATAATTCTGACGGACTTATCCATTCAACTTACTAGGTTATTGCATAAAAAAAGTCAGGCCTAAGGGCCCGACTTTACTATTAATGCTTAAAGGGATTAGCTATTCTTCTTCGTTATTTTCTTTATTGAGTGCTTCTAAAATTTCCTCGGTAAGATCTTTAGACGCTTCACCATATAATACGCTGCCAGCATCATTGGCACCAAGTATAAAATCGTAACCATTGGTTTCGCCGTAATCTTTTATAAATGCTTTAACTTCTTTCACAAGGGTATCAATTTGTTGTTGCCCTTCTTCCTGCAAAGCTTGTTCTTCATTACCTAAGGTATAATCTTGTAATTGTTTTTTCTGAAGTAAGGCATTGTACTCTTCTTCAGCTTTAGATTGGCTCATCTTAGAAGCGCGTTGCTGAAATAATTGCGCCTCCATCTGAATAGCTTTTTGAAGACTATCTGATTTTTTATTGAACTTTTCGATTTTGGTTTTGAATTTAGCTTCGAAGTTTTTCTTTTTCTTAAATTCATTTACCACTTTAGTATTGTCAACAAATGCAATTTTGGATTGTTGCTGACAGGCCGTTAGCGTTAACGCTAAAATTAAAACGGTAACAATTGTTCTCATAAGTTGTGTTTTTAATTCGTGCAAATGTATAAAAGTTAATCCATCAATATCAAAAAATACATACTATAGATTATATAAATACTTTTTATTAAGACTATATTTTTTGTAAATATAAAATTAGGTGGTTATTAAGCGTTCTAAGACCTAAACAGAAAGCTCCAGATAGATGGTATGGTTTTAGTCTTATCAGGGCTAAATTAAGCTTTATTTACGATTATTTAGCCTGAAGCACATAAATTAAGGATGAATACTCTTTGGTGAATACTGCATTAAGATTAGACCATAAACCAATCATAGCACCTAACAACATTTGAAGTTGAGAATTCTTATATTTTTCTGAAAGTATACTTACATAAAATGCATCAAATATAAGAGGCTTAATTTTTTTAATCCTCAAGTCTTCTTTTTCAAACAGTCGTTGTATAGATGTTTTAGAAAAATGCCATAAGTGTCTAGGCACATCATAAGCTGCCCAAAAGTTTTTGTAATAGTTAGCATCGTAGCTTTTGTAATTAGGCACAGCAATAACTAAAACACCATTAGGTTTTAAAAGCGATTTAAATAACTCGACATGTTCTGTTAAATTTGGCAAATGTTCTAATACGTGCCAAAGCGTAATTACAGAATAACTGTTTTTTTCAAGTTTCTTTAAAGCATCAATATTTTTAATATCACCTGTGCATTTCTCTTGAGCAATTGCCCTAGCCTTTTTATTGGGTTCTACGCCCACAATATCCCATCCGCGATTTTCAGCTAGACTTAAAAAATCCCCAGTACCACACCCCACATCTAACAGCGTTTTTGAGTCTAATTCAAAAGATTCTATAAGTTGAAGCTTACGTCTCAAAGCTAAAAATCTAACGCCATGATATAACTTTTCAAAAAGATTTCGTTTGGCGTTGGTATGAGAAATGTAGTCCTCGCTTTTATAATATTCTGGTAACTTATCCTCATCGGGTTGCGGTGAAGTTTCTAATAAATCCAATTCCTTATTGTAAAACAACGTAAACACTTCTTTAGAAACAGAGTGGTCTTTAACTTCTAGGTAAATTGATTTATTTTGATTTGCCATTTAGACTTTATATTATAAACGTTCCACGTGGAACACCTTATCTACCGTCCTAAGAAGACAAGCAGCACCGATATATCATTAGGCGAAACACCGCTTATTCTTGAGGCTTGTGCGATGGTTACCGGTTGAATGTCATTTAGTTTTTGCCGCGCCTCCATACTCATAGAATTTAGCTTAAAGTAATCGAAATTGGATGGGATCTTAACATTCTCCAAACGATTTAATTTATCAGCATTATTCTTTTCTTTTTCAATATATCCTGAATATTTAACTTGTATTTCCGTCTGCTCTATAATTTCTTCATCTAAACGATGCTCATTAAGATAATCAGCTACTGCTTTGAACTGCTTTACGTCATCTATGGTGATATTAGGCCGTGCGTATAGCTTAAACATCTTATCTTGTTGCTTTACTGGAGATGAGTTTTTGGACTCTAATACGGGGTTTGCTTCTTCTGGTGTTACACTTGTCTGCTTAAAAAAGTCAACAAAATTATGAGATCTACTTCGCTTATACTCCATTCGCCTTAACCGATCCTCAGAAGCTAGCCCTAAAGCATATCCCTTTGGCGTTAGTCTAAAATCAGCGTTATCTTGCCTTAACAAGGTGCGGTATTCCGCTCTGGAGGTAAACATACGGTACGGCTCTTCTGTTCCTTTTGTAATAAGATCATCTATTAATACACCAATATAGGCTTCATCTCTATTAAGGGTGAACGGATCTTTTTCCTGAACTTTTAAACTTGCATTAATTCCGGCCATTAATCCCTGTGAGGCCGCTTCTTCATAACCTGTCGTCCCATTGATTTGTCCAGCAAAATACAATCCACTTACCAATTTCGTTTCTAACGTATGTTTTAATTGTGTGGGAGGGAAATAATCGTATTCTATCGCATAACCAGGTCTAAAAAACTTTACATTCTCAAAACCCGCTACCGATTTTAAAGCCTTAAATTGTATGTCTTCTGGTAAAGACGTCGAAAAACCATTGACATAAACCTCAACGGTATTCCAACCTTCTGGTTCAATAAATAATTGATGACGATCCTTATCTGCAAAACGATGTATCTTATCTTCTATAGAAGGACAATACCTTGGGCCAACACTTTGAATTCTTCCATTAAACATAGGAGACCTATCAAAACCATCTCGAAGCAAGTCATGTACTTCTGGACTCGTATAGGTCATATGACATGAACGTTGTTTCTCTAGAGGTTTCGTAACCTCTAAATAACAAAATTTTTGAGGTTCATCGTCTCCCGGCTGCTCTGTCATCTTAGAATAATCTAAAGATCTTCCGTCTACTCGGGGAGGAGTTCCTGTTTTCATCCTTCCAGCGTCAAAGCCGAGGTTTATTAATTGTTCAGTAATACCCGTAGCAGCACGTTCACCTGCCCGTCCACCACCGAAGTTCTTATCGCCAATATGTATAAGCCCGTTAAGAAAGGTTCCGTTAGTTAATACCACTGTCTTGCTCTTTACTTCTATTCCTAATGAGGTACGGACACCTACGACTTTATCACCTTCTACCAGAAGACCTGATACCATTTCCTGATAGAAATCTAGGTTTGGCGTTTTTTCTAATAGCAATCTCCAGTCTTCTGCAAAGCGCATACGGTCGCTTTGAACCCTCGGACTCCACATAGCCGGGCCCTTAGACTTATTCAACATTTTAAACTGAATAGCCGAGGTATCTGACACAATACCACTATAACCACCTAATGCATCAATC
>Ga0207419_1001025_pt1 | contig 22521 bp, 16 predicted proteins | sample ElkSloMetagenome_4_FD_184723 | JGI IMG/M metagenome (GOLD analysis project Ga0207419, IMG submission 184723) | Hot spring microbial communities from Elkhorn Slough, Monterey Bay, USA - MD2A (version 2) | ecosystem: Environmental > Aquatic > Marine > Intertidal zone > Estuary: Microbial mat ... | reverse complement strand
ATGACGATGGTGTAGTTCTCGCGCAACTCGTCGATCAGTTCCTCGATCTTGGCCGTGGCGATGGGGTCCAGCGCCGAGCACGGCTCGTCCATCAGGATCACCTCGGGGCTGACCGCGATGGCCCGGGCGATGCACAGACGCTGCTGCTGACCGCCGGACAGGCCGGTGCCGGGCGTATCGAGGCGATCCTTCACCTCGCCCAGCAGGCCGGCGCGCTCCAGGCTGGTGTGAACGATCTCGTCAAGTTCGTCCTTGTGCGCGACCAGACCGTGAATGCGCGGGCCGTAGGCCACGTTCTCGAAAATCGACTTCGGGAACGGGTTGGGCTTCTGGAACACCATCCCGACGCGGGCGCGCAACTGGACGACATCGACCCTGCGGTCATAAATGTCCTCGCCGTCGAGGCGGATATCGCCCGTGACCCGGCAGATATCGATGATGTCGTTCATGCGGTTCAGCGCCCGCAGGAACGTCGACTTGCCGCAGCCCGACGGACCGATGAAGGCGGTCACCTCGTTGGGCGCGATGTCCAGGCTGACGTTCTTGATGGCCTGCTTGTCGCCGTAGTACACGTTGGCATTGCGCGCCGCCACCTTGACGTTTCCGTCCACCATCGGCTTGCCGGCCGTGGTCTCCGGATAGGCGTGCTCCTGCTCGGACTCGTTCCGCTGCTCGGTCATGGCTCTTACCACCGTCGTTCGAAGCGTTTGCGCAGCAGCACCGCCGCCGCGTTCATCAGGATGAGGAAGCCCAAAAGGCACATGATCGCCGCCGAGGTCCGTTCGGTGAAGCCGCGTTCCGGACTGTCGGACCACAGATAGATCTGCACCGGCAAGGCCGTCGCCGCGTCCAGCGGCGAGGACGGGATGTCCACCACGAAAGCCACCATGCCGATCATCAGCAGCGGCGCGGTTTCGCCCAGCGCCTGGGCCATGCCGATGATGGTGCCGGTCAACATGCCGGGCATGGCCAGCGGCAGCACGTGATGCGTGATGGTCTGCAGCTTGGAGGCGCCGACGCCCAGCGCCGCCTCGCGGATCGACGGCGGCACCGACTTCAACGCGGCACGGCTGGCGATGATGATGGTCGGCAGCGTCATCAAGGTCAGCACCAGACCACCCACCACCGGCGCCGAGCGCGGCAGACCGAAGAACTGCAGGAACACGGCCAGACCCAGCAGACCGAACACGATCGAGGGCACGGCCGCCAGGTTGTTGATGTTGACCTCGATGATATCGGTCCAACGGTTCTTCGGCGCGAATTCTTCCAGATAGACGGCCGCCGCCACGCCAACCGGGAACGACAGGGCCAGTGTCACCATCAGCGTGAAGATGGAACCCACGGCCGCGCCCCAGATACCCGCCAGTTCCGGCTGGCGGCTATCGCCATTGGTGAAGAACCAGATATTGAAGCTCGCCTCGACCTCTCCCTGTCGGATGAGCTGCTGGAGATACCCAGCCTGCTTTTCGGTGATCAGGCGCTCGTCGGGCGGCAGTGACCAGGGGATGTCCGTGCTGCGCTCCTCGATCACATCGAAATTCACGTCGGGGTCGATGTTGCCCTTGAGAACCTGGTCGAAATCCGAGGCCAGCGGCACGCGCACGCTGACGCGTTGCCCGACCAGGTCCGGATTGTCCAGAACCTTGTCACGGAGAACGAAGTTGGCACCCGGGCTGATCAGGGCGCGGACGGCACTGCGGTCCTGCCGGCTGGTGGCCTCGGGAAACAGCGAGTACAGCGCGTCCTTGATGGCCGACTGGTAGTCCGCCTTTGCCAGCACCTCCGGGTCGCGGTTGCCGTCCGGATCAATGTCCTGCGGATACAGGGTCACGTCCAGACGGACGGTGTACTGCCAGAAGGCCGTGTACCCGGTGCCGATGATGGTGGCGAACAGGGTCACCAGCATGGCCATCGCCAGGACGATGGCGATGACGCCGTAGGACTGGAAGCGCTTCTCGGCGGCGTAGCGCCGGCTCAGCGTGGCCTGCATCTTTTCCATGGAGGTCGACGTCGACCCGGCTTTCTTCGTCATGGATTTCTTTCGCTCCCGGTTGGACGGGGTCAAAGGGAGGCGGCGCGCGCCCCGATCATCTTGGTCCCATCGAAGCCGGCCGCGGCGGCGCGGGTTCCACGGCCGGCCCCGCCCCTATTCGTACTGTTCGCGGTAGCGGCGCACGACGTGCAGCGCGATGATGTTGAGGACCAGGGTCATGACGAACAGCATCAGGCCCAGCGCGAAGGCGGCCAGGGTCTTGGGACTGTCGAACTCCTGGTCGCCCACCAGCAGGGTCACGATCTGCACCGTGACGGTCGTGACGGCCTCCAGCGGGTTGGCCGTGAGGTTGGACCCCAGCCCGGCGGCCATCACCACGATCATCGTTTCGCCGATGGCCCGGCTAACGGCCAGCAGGACGCCGCCGATAATGCCCGGCAGGGCGGCCGGCAGAATGACGCGGCGAATCGTTTCCGAGCGCGTGGCGCCAAGGCCGAACGACCCCTCGCGCATCGACTGCGGCACGGCCGTAATGACATCGTCGCTCAACGAGCTGACGAACGGAATGATCATGATGCCCATCACGGACCCGGCGGCCAACGCGCTCTCCGACGAGACGTCAAGGCCGATGCTGTTACCGAGATCGCGGAAGAACGGCGCCACCGTCAGGGCCGCGAAGAAGCCGTAGACCACGGTCGGAATGCCGGCCAGGATCTCCAGCAGCGGCTTGACGACCGCGCGCACCCTGGCATGGGCATATTCGGCCATGTAGATGGCCGACAACAGGCCGATGGGCACCGCCACGCACATGGCGATGAACGAGATCAACAGCGTGCCGGTGAACAACGGAACAGCGCCGAAGGTCCCTTCCGACGCGACCTGTCCCTCGCGAATGGCGATCTGCGGGCTCCAGTGCAGGCCGAACAGGAACTCCGTAATGGGAATCTTGGCGAAGAACCGCAGGGCCTCGAACAGCAGGGACAACACGATACCCAGGGTGGTCAGGATGGCCACCGTCGAGCAGATGATCATGAACCACTTGACCGCCTGTTCGACATGGTTGCGCGCCCGCATTCCGGGGGCGATGCGGCTCCAGGCGAAGCCGGCGCCGGCGCCGGTCAGGCCCACGCAGGCCGCGAACATGAGGTAGTAGCTGGTCTGGCGATAGCTGGAATAGTAGTCCGCAACCTCCTGGATGAACGCCGCGTGCCCAGCCGAGGCGGTGCCGGAGGCCATGTTGCGGATTTCCGTCTGCAACAGCTGGAACTGGTCGGTGGACAGCTCATCGAGCTTGATCGTCGTCGCCTCCTGCGACAGGCCCAGCAACAGGGACAGCTTGGACTGCCGGATTTCCTCCATGTTGCCCGGCTCGGAGATGTGGGCCTGGAAGTAGTCCAGGGCGGCATTCATCGCCAGCACGGGCTCGAAGGGAACCCAAAGCGCCAGGAGGATCAACGAGGGCACGGCGGCCCATAGGGCGACGAAATGCCCGTGATAACCGGGAAGGGAATGCAGGCTCCTGCTTTCGCCGCCACTCTTCACGACCGCGCGTTGGCGCCCCAGAAAGAAGCCGACCAGCGCCAGCACGAGAATCACACCGATGACCAGCAAGATATTCATTGACGACTTCCCGTTTCCCGGATCGCGGTCCGATGAGCGTCCGCAGCGCCAAACCGCGCGCAGTCAGGCGAGGTCGAGCCGTGCGGTGTGCCTTGACGTGAAAACCCCGAAAACCCCGCGCCCGTGACGCGCCCGCGCACATGCGACGGATGCGACCACAGGCAACGCGACGGCTTACCGCCCCGGTCTAGCGAATCCCGGCCAGCGGCACGACCGGCGGGATCGGAGACAGGGCCGGGAAACCCTCGCACGTCAGCGTGGGACAAGAACGCGGTTCGGTGGAACCATCCCCCCGACGTCGTCGGCGACCGGCCGGGGCCGGTCGCCGACGGTCACCGGTGTCATCGCCCACACTGGTGCGGGCGATGACCAGAACCCGGCGCGACGGACCCCTTACATGTTGACGTTGTCAACACCGTTCAGGGCGGCTTCGCGCATCTTCTCGCGCATACCCTCGTCCATCGGGATCAGGCCCTTGTCGATCAGGTAGCCTTCCGGACCCCAGGCGGCGTCGGAGGTGTACTCTTCCAGGAACTCTTCCATGCCCGGGATCACGCCCATGTGCGCCACCTTGACGTAGACGAACAGCGGACGGGAGACCGGGTAGGAGCCGGAAGCGATGTTCTCGAAGGTCGGGGCGGCGCCGTCGATGGTGGCACCCTGGATCTTGTCACGGTTCTGATCGAGGAAGGAGAAGCCGAAGATGCCGACGGCGGCCGGGTTGGCTTCCAGCTTCTGGACGATCAGGTTGTCGTTCTCGCCGGCCTCGACGAAGCCGCCGTCCTCACGCATGGTCATGGCGCGGGCGTCGAACTCGTCACCGTCCAGAGCGGCGCACGCCTCGATTTCCTCGCAGCCGGCTTCCATGACCAGCTCGCCGAAGGCGTCGCGGGTGCCGGAGGTCGGGGGCGGACCCAGCACCTCGATCTTGGCGTCCGGCAGGGACGGGTCGATGTCCGACCAGTTCATGTTCGGGTTGGGAACCCACTCGCCGTCCTGCGGGATGTCCTTGGCCAGGGCCAGGTAGACCTGCTGCTTGGTCAGTTCGAGGGCCGGGGCGTTCTTGGCGTTGGCCATGACGATGCCGTCGTAGCCGACCTGCATCTCGGTGATCGCCTCAACGCCGTTGCTGGCGCAGGTCTCGATCTCCGAGCTCTTGATGGCGCGCGAGGCGTTGGTGAAGTCCGGGTGCTCGACGCCCAGGCCGGCGCAGAACAGCTTCAGACCGCCGCCCGAGCCGGTGGACTCGACAACCGGGGTCGGGTGACCGGTCTTCTTGCCGAAGTTCTCGGCCACGACCGTGGTGAACGGATACACCGTCGAGGAACCGACGATGCGGATCTGGTCGCGCGCCTCGGCGACGCCAGCGAAACCGACGGTGGCCACGGCGGCCAGCAGAATGCTCTTCTTGATCACGAGGACCTCCAAGTCATTGTGGGAGCGTCTTTTCGGGAGGGGCACCCCCCCGATTGGCTTCAGCGCGGGGGTTCCCGCAACCGAAGGAACACGCCGTTCGGATACCGCGCCCGGCACCCGAATTGCCGGCACGGTACTCACGGACGACGACTCCCGTGTGACAGGCCTGTGAATGTTTGGTTACAACGGGCGACGAAAGGGCGCGTCGTTGGGTCGGCGTCGCCTGCGCCAAGACCTGCTCGCCAAGTGCGTTGGTCGCCGTGAACTCGCGCTAAATCGTCCGCCAGATGCGTTGGGTCGTCGCCAGGCGATGGCGCCACGCGATCGAGGGAGATCCCTCGGCTCGCTTCGCTCACTCGGGATGACGCGGGTTAAAGCAAGAAAGTCATCCCGAACCGGCCGAAGGCCGGGAGGGATCTCCCGCGCTGGCGTTCCGCCCTGACCGCGCCGGCTCAGCCGTCGGCGGTGATGCGGCGGACCAGTTCGGCCTTCACGTCGTGCGCCTTGTCGTTGCCGATCTGGCAGGTGCCGGCGGCGTGATGGCCGCCGCCGCCATATTCGAGCATCAGTTCGCCGACATTGGTGCGGGACGACCGGTCGAAGATCGACTTGCCCACCGCGAAGACCGTGTTCTGCTGCTGCCGGCCCCACATCACATGCATCGAGATATTGCACTGCGGGTACAAGGCATAGACCATGAACCGGTTGCCGGCCCAGATGGTCCCTTCCTCGCGCAGGTCCAGCACCACCAGATTGCCGTGCACGGTGCCGCAGCGCTGAAGCTGCTCCTTGAAATGCTCCTGATGCTCCAGGTACAGACTCACGCGCTCCTGCACGTCGGGCAGGGCGAGGATTTCCTCAATGGAGTGCTCGAGGCAGTAATCGATCAACTCCATCATCAGATTGTAGTTCGAGATCCGGAACGTCCGGAACCGGCCCAGGCCGGTGCGCGCGTCCATGATGAAGTTCAGGAGTTCCCATCCCTTCGGATTGAGGATCTCGTCTTTGTCGTATTGCGCCGAATCCGCCTTGTCCACCGCGTCCATCATTTCGTCCGAAATCCGCGGGAACGCGGATCGGCCGCCGAAATGCTCGTAGACGACACGGGCGGCGGAGGGAGCGAGCGGATCAATGATATGGTTGTCCTGCCGCCCGACACGGATGGTTTCGGACAAATGGTGGTCGAACGCCAAATAGACACCCGGGACATACGGCAGGTTGGTTGTAATGTCGCGCCCGGTGATGTCGACCTTTCCGTCCTGCATATCCTTGGGGTGGACGAACATGATCTCGTCGATCATGTCCAATTCCTTCAGCAGGGCCGCACAGACCAAGCCATCGAAATCGCTTCGTGTGACCAGACGATGTTTGGCGTCCGCCATCCCGCGTCCTCCCCGCGTTCAAGACAAGGCCCCATATAAAGCATGGACGCGGGCGCGCGCAAGCGAGGGACGGCGCGTGCAAAAATCGTTTTGATTTCGGCCGTCCCCGGCTTCAAAACAGGGCGCGGGCCACACCGCGAGGCCCGCCGTCCCTCCCTCCCCGCCCCCACACCACGGAGGTCTCCGCGTCGTGATCGCCTGGCGACAGAAGTTCAACGACGGCTGGATCGGCCGGGTGATCCTCCTATCGGCCGCGCTGGCCGCGACCCTCACGGCCTGCGGCGCACCGTTCGTGGACAGCCGCCGCGAGGCCGGCAGCACCGCGATGGTGGGCGCCTCGACACCGGACCGACCGGTCATCTGCTACGCCAAGGGGGAAACGACCCCCGAACAACTCCGCGCTCTGGCGGCGGAGGTCTGCGCGGAGACGGACCGCGTGCCCCGGTTCGAAGGTGAAAGCCTGGGAACGTGCCGGCTCATGCAGCCGTGGCGCGCGACGTTCGCGTGCGTCGCGCCCGGCCCGGCGCGCGCCAAACCAGGGGTCACGACCGGGTCGCCCGCTCCGGTCCCCGACGATCCGTGGTCCGGCGCCATCTACCCGGGCGGCACCCTGCCGGATCCGCCGCGCCTTTAGGATCGTAAGAAATTGCAACCCGGCGGCGCGACCATGGTCCTTTTGCCGGTGGCACAAATGAGTCCAAGCCTGTATATCCATAGTCGTGGATGATGCCGAATTGGTATATCCTTTCCGTCGCTTTAGCGCGGATGTCTGGCGACCGCACGCGCGGCGCACGGGGTGCGGTGGTCGGTCTCGCTCCCGGACAGCGAAAAGCAGATCAACGAGCAGCGGCAAGAGGACGTGGTGAGAATACTGATCGCAGACGATCACGAACTGTTCCGCGACGGGTTGCGGCTGGTTCTGTCAGAGCTTGATCCCGGCCTGGAGATCCTTGAGGCCAGTTCGTTCGACGAGGCCATCACCCGCGCCGCGGAACCGCCCGGCGTCGACCTTGCCCTGCTTGATCTGGTGATGCCGGGCATGAGCTGGCACGAGGGCCTCACGACCCTCAAACAGCGCCTGGGCGAAGTCCCGCTGGTGGTGCTGACGGCGGCGGAGGACCGGCGGCTGGTGGCCGACGCGGTGCGGCTCGGCGCATCCGGCTTCATCCCCAAGACCTCCAGCAGCAAGGTCATGATCGGCGCTTTGCGCCTGGTCCTCTCGGGCGGCGTTTACCTGCCGCCGGCGTTGCTGGAAGACAAGGAGGTCGCCAGCCTCAAGCAGGCCCTGCCCCTGGGCAGCGACAGCCCGGACGCGCTGAACGATCCCGAGCGCGCCGGCGTCCGCCCGGCGACCAGCGCCCTGCTCACACCGCGCCAGCGGGAGGTCCTGGCCCTTCTGGGTCAGGGCAAGTCCAACAAGGAGATCGCCCGCGTCCTCGACCTGTCCGAGGGCACGGTGAAACTTCACGTCACCGCCATTTTGAAAGCGCTCAAGGTCCACAATCGGACCGGCGCGGTGGTGGCGGCGGCCCGCCTCGGCTTTCCCACCGGTGCCGACGCCACCGCCCTTGGGGGTCGCGGCACCCCGTGAACGTCGACCACGCGAAACCGGCGGCGGAACACGCCCCCAGCCGCGCGGGGTGTGGGGCTGAGCTATGACCGCGCCACACGGCCCATTGACACGATATCGCACGCTTCTCGAATCCGGAGACCTGCGGCCCGATCCGGCCCAGGAGCATGTGGTCCACCGGCTCGACGACCTGGCCCGGGGGCTGTCGGAGCATGATCGAACCCGCCCCCGAACCATGAACGCGCCGGTCGGCGCCGCCGGTCTGCTGTCGCGGCTGACGCCCAAGGGCGCCCGCCGGGGCGGCGCGTCCGGCCGTACCCCGCAACACAGCCCGCGCGGTCTCTACATCCACGGCGCTGTCGGTCGCGGCAAGTCGATGCTGATGGACCTGCTGGCCGCGACGGCGCCGATCGACCGCAAACGGCGTGTCCACTTCCACGAACTCATGCGAGAGGTGCACGAAACGCTGCACCACTGGCGCAAGGACGGCCGCGAGGGCCGCGACCCGCTGGTGCGCCTGGCTGATCAGTACGCGGCCGAGGTCACGCTGCTCTGCCTGGACGAGATGGAAGTGCGCGACATCGCCGACGCCATGATCGTCGCGCGCCTGTTCGAACGCCTGCTCGACGCCGGCGTCGTGGTCGTCACCACGTCCAACCGTCCGCCCGCCGATCTCTACAAGGACGGCCTGCAACGCGAAAAGTTTTTGCCCTTCATCGCCCTGTTGGAAACGCGGCTGGACGTGCTCGAACTGGACTCCCCACAGGATTACCGGCTGGGCCGTCTTCAGGGGCATGAGGTCTACCACCACCCCCTTGGGCCGGACAGCGACGCGGCCCTGGAGGAGACGTTCCGCGCCCTGCTGGACGGCACGTCGGAGGCGCCCGACAGCGTGGTGGTACACGGGCGGACCATCCCGGTCCCCCGCGCCGGCAACGGTGTCGCCTGGTTTTCCTTCGACGAGGTGTGCGGCCGCGCGTTGGGCGTCACGGACTACCTGGAGATCGCCACCCTCTATGACGTGGTCATGGTCTCCGGCATTCCGGCGCTCGGCCCCGAAGACCGCGACCGGGCGCGCCGCCTGGTCCTGCTGGTCGACGCGCTATACGACCATCGGACGGCGCTGATCTGTTCGGCCGAGGTCCCGGTCACCGACCTTTATCGCGCCGGGGACGGGCGTTTCGAGTTCGACCGCACCATCTCGCGCCTGATCGAGATGCAGGCGCAGGACTACCTGGGCCGGCCGCACCGGCTGGACCGTGGTCCGGAGACGCCCGACGCGACGGGCCGATGAGGGCCATGGCCACCCCGTGGCCCGATTCGCCCACCCCCCGTGGACTCATGCGGTGCACCATTCCACGCCTCTGCTACCTTAGATACGCCCCTTGGCACCAAAGTATGATGATATCATGTCATCCTACCCGAAAATCGCCCCTACGGCTGGAACGGCTTTTCCAACTCGTGTAGCATACGACGTGTGAATGGGGAGCGCGGTCGCCGAAGACCCTGATGCGGCTCCCCACCCAACACCGTTGGAGCCCGCCTAAAACGGCTCCAAAGTTTATCGGCGTGGGTTTCATCACCAAGCCGCGTGCCGCACTCACGACGGCGCGCACGGAACAACAGTATAGAATACTTGCTGCCGGATGCGGGGCATGAGCCTGCGCGTCCGGACGTTCCGAGGCTCGCGACCGACGGACCATTATGCCCGGGGACGCCCCCGCCCAGCCGACACATCCGTCGGCGGTCGGCGCGCGTCCCTGGCCTGCCCAGGGAGAACGAGCACCGTGACCGACTCTTACATTTTCACCTCTGAATCGGTCGGCGCCGGCCATCCGGACAAGCTGGCCGACAATGTTTCCGACGCCATCCTGGACGCCATCCTGGCCCAGGACGCCCATGCCCGTGTGGCCTGCGAGACCATGGTGAACACCGGCATGTGCATTCTGTCCGGGGAAATCACCACCACCGCGCATGTCGACTACGCCCAGGTGGCGCGGGACACCATTCTCGACGTTGGCTATGACGACCCCCGGTACGGCTATGATGGGCGCTCCTGCGCCGTCCTCGTGGCCCTGGACAAGCAGTCCCCGGATATCGCCCAGGGCGTCAACGAGGGAACCGGCCTGGATCTGGATCAGGGCGCCGGCGATCAGGGCCTGATGTTCGGCTTCGCCTGCCGCGAGACCGAGGAGCTGATGCCCCTGCCGATTCAGTTGGCCCACCGCCTGACCGCGCGCCAGGCCGAGGTGCGCAAGGCCGGCCGGCTGTCCTGGCTGCGCCCGGACGTGAAGAGCCAGGTGTCGGTGCGCTACGAGGCGGGGCGCCCGACCGGCGTCGACGCCGTCGTGCTGTCGACCCAGCACGATGAGGACGTGGCCTACGAGACCCTGCGCGAGGCGGTCATCGAGGAGATCGTCAAGCCGTGCGTCCCGGCCGACATGCTGACCGCCGAGACCAAGTACCACATCAACCCGACCGGCCGGTTCGTCATCGGCGGCCCGGTGGGCGACTGCGGCCTGACCGGACGCAAGATCATCGTCGACACCTACGGCGGCATGGGCCGTCACGGCGGCGGCGCCTTCTCCGGCAAGGACCCGTCCAAGGTCGACCGCTCGGCCGCCTACGCCGCGCGCTACGTCGCCAAGAACATCGTCGCCGCCGGCCTCGCCGACCGCTGCGAGGTGCAACTCGCCTATGCCATCGGCGTCGCGCAACCGGTGTCGGTGCGCGTCGATACCTTCGGCACCGGCACCATCCCGGAACCCCACATCGAGGCCTTGGTCCGCGAACACTTCGACCTGCGGCCCAAGGGCATCATCGCCATGCTCGACCTGCTGCGCCCGATCTACCGCCCCACGGCATCCAACGGCCATTTCGGTCGTCCGGACGTGCCCTGGGAGAACACCGACCGGGCCGCCGCGCTATCCGCCGACGCCACGAAAACCATCGCCGCGGAATAGGAGAGGCCTCTCATGGACACCATCGATTTTCGCGAGAAGAACACCGATCTTGTCGCCAAGGAGCAGGACTACGGTGACGATCCCATCGCCGTGCGCGACAGCGATCAATACCGTGCCGAGTACATCCAGACCTTTGTCGAGAAGTGGGATGAACTGATCGACTGGAACGCCCGCGCCGAAAGCGAAGGGCGCTTCTTCATCGACGTGCTGAAGGCGCGCGGCAAGACCCGCATCCTCGACGCGGCTTGCGGCACCGGGTTCCACTCGGTGCAGCTGATCAAGGCCGGGTTCGATGTGACCTCGGTGGACGGCTCGGCCGCCATGGTGGCCAAGGCGTTCGAGAACGCCAAGGATCACCACATCATCCTGCGCACCTGTCAGGCCGACTGGCGGTTCCTGAACCGCGACCTGCACGGCAAGTACGACGCCATCATCTGCCTGGGCAACAGCTTCACCCACCTGCATGACGAACAGGATCGGCGCCGCGCCCTGGCCGAGTTCTACGCCGCCCTGAAGCATGACGGCGTGCTGATCATTGATCAGCGTAACTATGATGCGATGCTCGACCACGGCTACAGCAGCGCCCACAAGTACTATTATTGTGGCGACAAGGTCGTGGCCGAGCCGGAGCACGTGGACGAGGGATTGGCCCGCTTCCGCTATGCGTTCCCGGACGGGTCGGAATACAAGCTGAACATGTTTCCGCTCCGCAAGAACTACATGCGGCGTCTGCTCACCGAGGCGGGTTTCCAACACATCCGCACCTACGGCGACTTCCAGGAAACGTACCAGGAAGACGATCCGGACTTCTTCATTCACGTCGCGTCAAAGAGTTACGACCTGGAACATGGTCCCCGCGACCTGAAGAAGATCGCCTCGGTGGCCGAAACGTATTACGACAGCGGCGACGCCGACAACTTCTACTTCCACATCTGGGGTGGCGAGGACATTCATATCGGCCTGTACACCGACAAGGCCGGTGAACAAATCAAGGACGCCAGCCGCCGCACCGTCGACACCATGGCGGAACAGGTGGAGTTGAGCGCCGACAGCCGCGTGCTCGACCTGGGCGCGGGCTACGGTGGCGCCGCGCGGCGACTGGCCGCCACGCGCGGCTGCCGCGTGCATTGCCTCAACATCTCCGAGATCCAGAACACCAAGAACCGCCAGCTCAACGAGGAACAGGAGCTGGCCGACAAGATCACGGTGATCCACGGCACCTTCGAGGACGTGCCCGAGCCAGATCAGCGGTTCGATGTGGTCTGGTCGCAGGATTCCATCCTGCACGCCGGCGACCGCGAACTGGTGCTGGAAGAGGCGTACCGGGTGCTCAAGCCGGGCGGCCACCTGATCTTCACCGACCCGATGGAGATCGACGACGTGCCCGAGGGCGTGCTGCAGCCGGTGTACGACCGCATCCACCTTGAGAACCTGGGCTCCATCGGCTTCTACAAGGAAGCGGCCGCGCGGGTCGGGTTCGAGACGGTGTCCATCACCGAGTTGACCGACCACCTGCCGCGCCACTACGGCCGGGTCGCCGAGGTCCTGCGCGAGCGCTACAACGAGCTGGCCAAGGTGTGCAGCCGCGGCTATCTCGACCGGATGCTCGTGGGGCTGGACAACTGGGTGAAGGCCGGCGAGGCCGGGCACCTCGCCTGGGGCATCCTGCACTTCCGCAAGCCGGAATAGGCACCGACAATGCGGACAAAGGGGCGGGCGCCGCAAGGCCCCGCCCCTTTTCCCATGCCGCCCGGCGTTCGGCAAAAACCAAACCGCCCGGCGGCGCCTGCCCCTAATAGTCCATGTAGATCTCGGCGCGGCGGTTGCCGGCTTCGCCGGTGGGCATGATCTCGTAATAGACGGGTTGGCTGTCCGACACGGCGCCCACATACAGATACCGCCCCGGCACCCCGGCGTTCATCAAGGCCCCCGCGACGGCATTGGCACGGCCCAGCGACACCGTGAAATTCGCCAGCTTGTGGCGGGTGATGTCCATGGCCCCGGTGCGGCTGGAGGCATGGCCGACCACCCGGATCACGCCGCCATAGTGCTGTTGGAGGGCGGCCACCTGCCGCAGCACGTGGCGATCCCGCCCCGAGAGATTGGCCGAGCCGTCGGCGAAATAGATGACGGCGACCCGCTGACTGCGCGCGCCGCCCAGGGGACCGTAGGCCGACAGCGGCTGGGCCCCCGGCGCGGTGGCCACGGCGGGTCCGTACGCCCCGGCATAGCCCGACGCGGCCACGGGCGCGCCGGCCACCGGGTACGGCCCAGGTGTCGTCAGTGGCCCGCCCGGCCCCATGGTCGTCACACCCCGCGAATCCACAACGATCGGCCCGCCGTGAAAGCCCGTGCCGGGCGGAGGTCCGGCGAAGACATGCGGACCGGTGGGGGCCGTCTGGCGTGGCATGGGCCGGCCCGGCGTTGCCTCGGAGACGAACGGGCCAGGGGTCGGTGTGCCGGCGGCGACGGCCGACCGCTCCTGGCCGGGCGGCGCCGGGATGTCGCGCCGCGTGATGGACGCGTCCGGCCCCGGCCGCGCCGCCGTGGCCGGTTGTTCCCCGGCGTCAAGGCGCGCGGCGGGGGGCGTCGGCGCCGGTGAGTCCGTCTCGGGCGGCGGGGTGTATTCGGGCGGCCGCACCTCGCTTGAGCGCTGCCGTGGACCAAGGTCCTCCTCGTACCGATCCTCACGGCGGTCGGCGCGCAGGCCCTCGGCGATCTGTTCGCGCTCGCTGGCCGGGGTGACCTGTGGCCGCTCGGCCGGACTGTCGGCGATATCGGGATACTCGCCCGACGCTTCCGGTGGCGGATCGTCGGCGCAGGCGGTAACCGCCAGGGCGCCACACAGGGCCAGAAAGCCCAAGACGGCCGCCCGGGCCGTCAACGGACGGCCTGTCCGGCGGCTTGAATGCCGCGGCCGGGACTTCTGTCTCGTCACGCCGGGTGTCGTCACGCCCGCTGTCTCCCCTTTTCATGAAGGGCCGAACCGGGGGCTCGGGCCTGTTGTGTTGTGTTGACCGGAGTTCGCCCCGTGTGTTCCCACCCGCCGGCCGCCGACACCGATCCCAGCCCCGCCCATGGGGACTGCTTCGGGTTGCCCGATCGATCCTGGGGCCCCATCTTGGAAAAACCAACCGCCGCCCGTGGCAACCCCCTTGGCCGACACGGCAATGTATCCCACAATGCCCATCAAAACCGCTTCACCTTGACATCCCGGCCAGCGGGGCAAGGCCCGACACCGCCACGGTCTCAACGCGGATTGGATGATAGAGGAAGGGACGATGGCCGATCAACAGGGCAAGACCGACGAGATTCCGAAGCACCCGGACCCGCAGGAATTCGCCCGGGCGATGACGGAGATCGCCGAACACGGCCAGCATCTGGTCAGCGATTTCCTCAGCCGCCAGGCGTCCGGCAACGGCGGCCTGCCATTCGGCGACCCGCTGAACGTCAGCGAGGCGTTCCTGGACATGACCGCCAAGATGATGGCCAATCCGGCCAAGATCATGGAGGCGCAGTTCAATCTCTGGCAGGAGTACATGTCGCTGTGGCAGAACGCGGCCCAGCGCTGGCTCGGCCAGGAGACGGAACCGCTGGTCCGTCCAGAGAAGAGCGATCACCGTTTCCGCGACGAGATGTGGCAGGAAAACGAGGTGTACGACTTCATCAAGCAGTCGTACCTGCTCACGTCGCGTTGGCTGCTCGGGCTCGTTCACGACGTCGAGGGCGAGGGCAGCCCGACCGCGCGCAAGGTGGAGTTCTACACCCGCCAGCTCGTCGATGCCATGGCGCCCACCAACTTCGTCATGACCAACCCCCAGGTCCTGCGCACGGCCATCGAGACCAATGGCGAGAGCCTGCTGCACGGTCTGGAACACATGCTGGCCGACCTGGAGCGCGGCAAGGGCCAGCTGCGCATCACCATGACGGACGAGAACGCCTTCAAGGTGGGCGAGAACATCGTCACCACGCCGGGCAAGGTCGTGCACCAGAACCGGCTGATGCAGCTCATCCAGTATGCGCCGGCGACGGACACGGTGGCCAAGCGGCCGCTGCTGATCGTCCCGCCCTGGATCAACAAGTTCTACATTCTCGACCTTCGCGAGAAGAACTCGTTCATCCGCTGGGCCGTCTCCCAGGGGCACACGGTGTTCACCATCTCATGGGTGAACCCGGACGAGTCCTACCGCGACATCACGTTCGACAATTACCTGTTGGAAGGGCCGCTGGAGGCGCTCGACGCCATCGAGAAGGCCACGGGAGAACGCACGGTCAACGCCATCGGCTATTGCCTGGGTGGCACGCTGCTTGGTGTCACGCTGGGGTGGCTCCATGCCAAGGGGCAAGAGGACCGGATCGCCTCGGCGACCCACTTCACGACGCTGATGGAATTCTCCGAACCCGGCGAACTGGGGGTCTTCATCGACCCGACCACCATCGACCACCTGGAAAAGGAGATGTTCGAGCGCGGCTATCTGGACGGCGCCGAGATGGCGACCACCTTCAACATGCTGCGCTCCAACGACCTGATCTGGTCGTTCGTGGTGAACAACTACCTGATGGGCAAGGAGCCGTTCCCGTTCGACCTGCTGTACTGGAACTCCGACAGCACACGGATGCCGGCGGCCATGCACAGTTTTTACCTACGCAAGTGCTACCTCGAAAACGCGCTGAAGGAGCCCGGCGCGGTGACCATCGGGGATGTCCCCATTGACCTGACGAAGGTCAAGACGCCGTCGTATTTCCTGTCCGCACGCGAGGACCACATCGCGCCCTGGGTCTCGACGTTCCGAAGCGCCCAGCTTTACAAGGGGCCGGTGCGGTTCGTGCTTGCGGCGTCGGGCCACATCGCCGGCGTCATCAACCCGCCGGCGTCCAACAAGTACTGCCACTGGATCAGCAACAGCCGGTCCAAGGATCCGGAAACCTGGCTGGGCGCGGCGACCGAGCACCCCGGCTCCTGGTGGCCGGACTGGCAGAAGTGGATCGGCCGCCACGCCGGCGAGCAGGTGCCGGCGCGCCAGCCCGGCGAGGGCGAATTGAAGCCGATTGAGGACGCCCCGGGCAGCTACGTGAAGATGCGGGCGGTCTGATGATGCGGCCGTTCGGAGGCAACCCGCGCCGCGTTCCCGCCGTGTTGGCGGTCGCGGTCCTGACCTGCGGGTCTTGGGCCTGCGGATCTTGGGGCCAGGTCCGCGCGGCCGAATCGGCGATCGACACCCTGGCACCGGCGGACCTCATGGCCCGTTATCAGGCCGAATGCCTGGACCGCACCGTCCGGGACGCGGCGCGAACCGACGCCGGGCGGGCGCGGGCCCATGGCACTCGGTGCGACGCGCTGGCCGAGGCGATCCAGTCGCTCGATCAGGAGACGAAGCGTGAGGGCAGCGCCGACCTGGCGCGCCCGGATTTCTACACGCCGGGCCAGCCCTGATCCGGGTGCGGCACCGGACGGCGAATCACGCCGCCGGTTTGGGCGTGACGTCCACCATGGCCTCGACGCGCGCCGGTCCGGCGTCGCGCAGCTGCGGCGTCTGGCCGCGCTTCAGGAACGTCAGGCCGATGGCCACGCCCAGCGGACCGTCGGGATCGCCGACCATCACATGCACGGGGCCGTCGTCCTTCTCCAGGGACTCCTTGACGTGCATGGCGATGTGGCGCGCGTCCTCCGCCACCCGCGCCATCTGCGAGCCCAGGGCAAACGGTGCCATGGCCGGCATCAGGGCCATGGTCATCAGGGACGGTGGTGCTGTGCCGAACGGCGCGGCACCGGACGTGGACCCGTCGGTCTCGGCGGCGTTACGGCTGGCCCACGGATACCCGCCGAACGGAAACAGGAACGGGAACGGCGGCACCGGGCCGAAGGGGAAGAAGGGGAACATGGCCTCGAGACTCCTGACAGCCGGCCCGACTCCGGCGACACACACGATCGTTCGGCGCAGATATCCTCTCGAACGGACACCTTGCGCCCCTCCAAAGTGCGCCCCCCAAAGGATCATTGCAAGACCCGATCGGACCCGGGGCCGCTTCGGCGATTTCAACCCAAAACAAGACGGCGCGAGACGACGCGCCAGATTTCCGACCGCGGGGGGTGACCTTTGGCCCTCAAAGTCGCTATGATGGCTTTGCCGCGTCCACGGTGGCCCTTAATCGGCCGCACAGGACAACGCATTTCAACGTGCCACCGTGTGGTGAGACCGCACAGCCGACCCCCAATGGTCAAACACGACATGGGTTGGTGGATTGAACCAGACGGAACGCGGGGAAGACGGGCGGTTCGGCCATTCCTCGCATTGTGGTCGGTCCTTCACGGGCTCTTTTTCACACGGTCAATCTGGGAAGGGGGGACATGACGGACCCGACACCGTGGCCTTGGGCCGGACAAGGCCTGACGGCCATCATCTGCGACCTGGACGGGGTGGTCACCGACACCGCCGCCGTTCATTCCTCGGCCTGGAAGAATCTGTTCGACGGCGTCCTGAGGGCACGCGCCGAACAGACCGGCGAGCCGTTCGTCCCCTTCACGCCAGACGACTACCTGCAGCACGTGGACGGCAAGCCCCGCTATGACGGTGTGCGCACGTTCCTCGCCTCCCGTGGCATCACCCTGCCCGAGGGCACGCCGGACGACAGCCCCGACGAACAGACGGTGTGCGGGCTCGGCAACCGCAAGAACCTGGAGTTCAACGAGGTCATACGCCGCGACGGCGTCACCGTGTTCGACGGCGCCGTCACCGTGATCCGCCGCCTGCGGGCCGAGGGGATGCGCGCCGCCGTGGTCTCGTCCTCCAAGAACTGCGGCCCGGTACTGGCCAGTGCCGGCCTGACCGACCTGTTCGAGGCCCAGGTGGACGGCATCTCGGCGGTCGAGAAGGGCCTGCCCGGCAAGCCGGCGCCCGACACCTTCATCGAGGGCGCGCGCATGGTCGGCGCCACGCCGGCGGAAAGCATCATGGTCGAGGACGCCATCGTCGGCGTCCAGGCCGGCCGCGCCGGCGGCTTCGGCCTCGTGATCGGCATCGATCGCGGGCTCGGCGAAGCGGCTTTGCTGGAGAACGGCGCTCACATCGTTGTCAAGGATTTGGGAGACTTCCTCCGTGACGCATGACCCCCGCCTCCGCCCGGTGCAGGACCTGCCGCACGCCCTGGACGCGTTCGACGCCCTGACCGCCGCCCTGAACGGCCGCGAGCCGGCCATCTTCCTGGACTACGACGGAACCTTGACGCCGATCGTCGACCGGCCGGAAAACGCCATCCTGTCCGACGAGGGCCGCGCCGTCGTCGACGCCCTGGCCCGCAAGCGACCGGTCGCCGTGGTCAGCGGCCGCGACCGCCCGGACGTCGAGAAGCTGGTCGGGATCGACACCCTGACCTTCGCCGGCAGTCACGGCTTCGACATCCGCACGCCCGAGGCCGGGGTCCTGACGCTTGAGGGCATCGGTGACTTCACCGCGCTGATGGACGAGGTCGAGGCGCGCCTCAAGGACGGCCTCGACCCCCTCCCCGGCGCCCTGGTGGAACGCAAGAAATTCTCTGTCGCCGCCCATTATCGCCTGGTGGCCGACGAAGCCTATCCGGTCTTCAGGAGCGTGCTTGATCGCCTGCTTGGCGCCGTGCCGGGGCTGAAGGAAAAGCCCGGCAAGAAGGTGTTCGAAATCCAGCCGGACATCGACTGGGACAAGGGCAAGGCCGTGCGCCACCTGCTCGGCACCCTGAACCTTGACGATGCCGGTCATGCGCCGATGTTCTTCGGCGACGACGTCACCGACGAGGATGCCTTCAAGGCGTTACAGGAGATCAACGGGGTCGGTGTTCTCGCCGCCCCGGCCAGCGACGGCGCGAACGGGCGGGTCTCGGCCGCCGACTTCCGCGTCGACGATCCCGACCAGGTGCTCGACCTGTTGCGCCGCATGACCCCATGATGCCTTGAACGAAACGTCCTTGGCTCCTGACCACCCCGCGTCCACGGCCCCAGCCACGAAAGGTCCGCGACCCATGTCCGAATGGTCCCTGGTCTACGACCAGTTCGAACCCAAACAGCAGGGCCTGCGCGAGGCCCTGTGCGCCACCGGCAACGGTTACTTCGTCACCCGGGGAGCGTTCTCCTGGGTGATGGCAGACGAGACCCACTACCCAGCCACCTACCTCGCGGGCGGCTATAACCGTGCCCAGACCGAGGTGGCCGGCCGCGTCATCGAGAACGAGGACCTGGTCAACTTCCCCAACTGGTCGGCGTTGACGTTCCGGATCGATGGGGGCGACTGGTTCAACATCCAGGCCGTGACCGTTCTGTCGTTCCGACAGGAACTCGACTTGAAGCGCGGCGTGCTGGAGGTCGAGGTCCGGTTCCGCGACAAGCAGGACCGCGAAAGCACGCTGAAGACGCGCCGCCTGGCCAGCATGGCGGACATGCACCTGGCCGGCACCGAACTGTCGCTGACCGCCCATAACTGGTCCGGTCCGGTCGACATCATGTCCGGGCTCGACGGTCGCGTCATCAACGCCGGCGTCAAGCGCTATCGCGATCTGAACAGCTCGCACCTGAACCCGCTCGCCGCCGAGTCCTTCCAGAACCCGGCCACCGGCGAGACCATGATCGACCTGCTGGTGGAGACCAAGCAATCGCACCTGCGCGTGGCCCAGGCGGCGCGAACGCGCGTGGTGTCCAACCCGCACGCCTTCGAGGCCAAGTCGACCACCGAGGCCGAGGAAAGCTACGCTCACCAGAACATCCATGTGGAGGTCGATCACGGCGAGACGCTGGTGGTCGAAAAACTGGCCAGCCTGTACACGTCCCGCGATCCGGCCATTTCCGAACCCGGAGTCGCGTCGCGCGAGGCGGTCATGCACGCGCCGTCGTTCGCGCGCCTGCTGCACGATCACGAGCGCGTCTGGCGCATGTTGTGGGACCGCTGCGACATCGTCGTCGAGAACGGCGAGAACGACGACATCCAGATGATCCTGCGCCTGCACATCTTCCATCTGCTGCAGACGCTCTCGCCCAACACGATCGACCTGGACGTCGGCGTGCCGGCGCGCGGCTGGCACGGCGAGGCCTATCGCGGCCACGTCTTCTGGGACGAACTGTTCATCCTGCCGTTCCTGAACTTCCGGCTGCCGGCCATCGCCCGGTCTTGCCTGCGCTACCGCCACCTGCGCCTGCCCGAGGCGCGCTGGGCCTCGGCCCAGGCGGGGCTGAAGGGCGCCATGTTCCCCTGGCAGTCGGGCAGCGACGGCCGCGAGGAAAGCCAGAAGGTCCACCTGAACCCACGCTCGGGCCGCTGGGTGCCGGACAACAGCTGCATTCAACGCCACGTCAGCCTGGCCATCGCCTACAACGTCTGGCGCCACTACCAGATCTCCGGCGCGGAACACTTCCTGGAGCTGCGCGGGGCCGAGCTGATCCTGGAGATCACCCGCTTCTTCGCCTCGCTGGCGCACTTCAACGCCCAGACGGGCCGGTACGAGATCCATCACGTCATGGGTCCGGACGAGTACCACGAAGCCTATCCGGACCGGGAAGAAGAGCCGGGCCTCGACAACAACGCCTACACCAACATCATGGTCGCCTGGCTGTGCACCTCGGCCATGCGCGTCATGGCCTGCCTGGACGCCACCCACCGCGACGAACTCATGGACCGCCTGATGGTCGACGAGCGCGAACTGGCGCTGTGGGAGGACATGAGCCGCAAGATGACGGTGTGCTTCCACGACGGCGACATCATCAGCCAGTTCGAGGGCTACGAGAACCTCAAGGAGTTCGACTGGGAGGGCTACCGCGAGAAGTACGGCGACATCCAGCGCCTGGACCGCATTCTGGAGGCCGAGGGCGACAGCGCCAACCGCTACAAGCTGTCCAAACAGGCCGACGTCCTGATGCTGTTCTACCTGTTCTCGCGCGAGGAACTGTCCGACCAACTGCAACGCCTGGGGTACGAGCCGCTGACCGAGGAGCAGTGGCAGAAGAATATCGACTATTACCTCGCCCGCACCTCGCACGGTTCGACCCTGTCCTACATGGTGCACGCCGCCGTCATGGCGCGCAGCCATCCGGAAAAGGCCTGGAAGCTGTTCACCCAGGCCCTGCACGCCGACGTCGACGACATTCAGGGCGGCACCACGCCGGAAGGCATCCACCTGGGCGCCATGGCCGGCACCGTCGACCTGGTGCAGCGGTGTTTCACCGGCCTGGACGTGCGGGACGGAGCGTTGCATTTCGACCCCGTGTTCACCGACCGCATGGGCACGCTGAAGCTGAAGCTGCGCCACCTCGGGCGCTGGCTCGACGTCACCCTGACGGGGGATGAAATGACGGTCGCCGCCCACGCCAGTTGGGCGCGGGCGCTGGCCATCTGCGTACGCGGCGAGACCCGGGACCTGCAGCCCGGCGAGTCCCTGACCTTCAAGCTGTCCCGGCCCGCCGAGCCTTTCACGGAGGCGCCGGCGGCCGACTGACCGGCGCTGCCGTCCGTCATCGGATCGGCGCGCCTAGTGTCGATCCGATCCGATGCTGTGATATTGTTTTGGACCCGGTTAGTTTTTGGCATGTCGTCACGCGATCCGTTTGCCCCGCCGGGTCCGGGGCGCCCATTTTGTCATGGCGGATGAGGTGGCGGGCGTACTAGTGCATTGATCCAGACAAAAGATGCAGCGAGCATAATTTGTCTGGATCCATGCACTAGACTCAAGAGTTGTGCAGCGATGTTTGCGGTCAAGGGTATAGCCCTTGACCGCAAACGTCGCTGAACGAGGAGGGCCAATGTCGCGTCTCGTGGTGGTGTCGAATCGAGTGGCCGTGCCGGATGCCCAGTCGGCAACGAGCGGCGGCTTGGCAGTCGCGCTGCGGGACGCCTTGCGGACCTGTGGCGGCATCTGGTTCGGGTGGAGCGGCAAGACCACGGCCCAAACCGCCGAAACACCGACCATGACCGAGGTCGGGCCGGTCACCTACGCGACGCTGGACCTGGGCCGCAAGGACTATAACGAGTATTATAACGGGTTCGCCAACCGAACCCTGTGGCCACTGTTCCACTACCGGCTCGACCTAGCCGAGTTCAGTCACGAGAACTACACTGGATACCTCCGCGTCAACACCCTGTTCGCGGAAAAGCTGCGGCCGTTGATCGAGGATGACGACCATCTCTGGATCCACGACTACCATCTGATCCCGCTGGGGCGCGAACTGCGCGCCCTGGGGCTCAGCCACCCCATGGGCTTCTACCTGCACACCCCGTTCCCGGCGCTGGAGGTGCTGCTGGCGCTGCCCAGCCACGAGTTGCTGGTCAAATCGCTGTGCGCCTATGACGTGGTCGGCTTCCAGACCGAGAACGACCTGCGGTCCTTCCGTGACTACATCCATTACGAGGCCGGCGGCGAGATCCTCGACGACAAGTCCGTGCGGGCTTACGGCCGGCTGGTCCGCACCCAGGTGTTTCCCATCGGCATCGAGCGCGGCCAGATGGAACAGGCCGCCGCTCGCGCCGTGGAACAGGGGGCGGCCCGCCGCCTTGAACGCACGCTGCACAATCGCAGCCTGATGATCGGCGTCGACCGGCTGGACTATTCCAAGGGGATTCC
>Ga0207419_1001023_pt1 | contig 22573 bp, 25 predicted proteins | sample ElkSloMetagenome_4_FD_184723 | JGI IMG/M metagenome (GOLD analysis project Ga0207419, IMG submission 184723) | Hot spring microbial communities from Elkhorn Slough, Monterey Bay, USA - MD2A (version 2) | ecosystem: Environmental > Aquatic > Marine > Intertidal zone > Estuary: Microbial mat ... | reverse complement strand
TCGCAAGATCGTGAAACCTGATCTGCGGGCGCGGTTGCGCCGTCTCGTCCGCCCTGCGACCAGACCAAAGCCGGAACTTGTCAAATCGCTTCGCATGGTTACGGACATCGGACAGAAGCAGGCGCTTGCCGTGGCTTTCGCTGATGTCTACGCGGCCATGGCCCAGCGGTTCGGGGACGGTTTGCCGGCCGCTTGGCGCGACAGCATGGCCTTGGCCGCACAGGCGGAGGTGGCGGATGCCTGATCCGGCGGTCCTTTACTGCGTCGGTGCAACCAAGGCGGGGACGAGCTGGCTTTACCGCTATCTGCACGATCATCCCGACTGCGCGATGCCCGCGGTGAAAGAGGCACATTACTGGGATACCTTCGCGCCCGACCGCCTGGAGCGGCAGTTGACGACCTTTCGCGTCCGGTTGCGCGAAATGCGTGCGCAAAAGCGCGACGCGCACGAGGCGGGCCGGGGCTGGCAGGTCGAGAACCTCGACCGGCGCATCAACGAGATGAAGGCGCTGGTGGCCGTGCTGGAAGGACCGCGCGCGGAAGACAGCGCCTACCTGAACTGGCTGGTGGAGGGGCGCGGACATTCCCGTCTGGTGGCCGATATGACACCGGGTTACGGGACGCTGGGCGACGAGATGCTCGCGCGGATGCGCGATGCGGCGCCATCGTCGAAATTCATCTTCCTGATCCGCGACCCGCTGGACCGGCTATGGTCGCACATCCGGATGCAGGCCCGCCGCCAGCGGCAGGAGCATGAGACGTACGAAAAGAAATCGAACAACATCCTTTACCGCATCATCAATCGCGGGCAGGAGGCACATATCCTCGAACGGGGCGACTATCCCAAGATTATCCGCAAGCTGCGGCGCGTCATTCCCGAAAGCCGGTTGATGATCGTTTTCTTCGAGGAATTGCTGACGGATGCGGGGTTGGCGCGGGTCTGCGCGTTCCTGGGAATCACCAAGGTGCCGGTTTCCGCCGAGACCCCCGTGCATCAGGGGCCGGAAGTTGTTATGTTGGGGAAACTGCGCCCGCGCGCAATCGGCCTCTTGAACGAACAGTACGAATGGGTGGCCCGGAACGTCGGGCCCCTGCCACAACGGTGGCAAGACAATCTAGCGAGGGTTTAGGCCATGATGGACGGCGATATCCGTGTAAACAACTATGACGACGGCACGACCGATGCCGTGACGGAAGAACAGCAGATCCGGAATTTCAACATCAACTTCGGGCCGCAGCACCCTGCGGCGCATGGTGTTCTGCGGCTGGTTCTCGAGCTTGACGGCGAAATCGTCGAACGTTGCGATCCGCATATCGGCCTGTTGCACCGTGGCACCGAAAAGCTGATGGAAAGCCGGACCTACCTGCAGAACCTGCCCTATCTCGACCGTCTCGACTACGTGGCGCCGATGAATCAGGAACATGCCTGGTGTCTGGCGATCGAAAAGCTGACCGGCACCGAGGTGCCCCGCCGTGCAAGCCTGATCCGCGTGCTCTATTCCGAGATCGGCCGGGTTCTCAGCCACCTGCTGAATGTGACCACGCAAGCCATGGACGTGGGCGCGCTGACACCGCCGCTCTGGGGGTTCGAAGAGCGCGAGAAGCTGATGATCTTCTACGAACGCGCCTGTGGTGCGCGGCTGCACGCGGCCTATTTCCGGCCCGGCGGTGTGCATCAGGACCTGCCCGACCAGCTGGTCGAGGATATCGACGCATGGGCACAGGACTTTCCCAGGGTGCTTGACGATATCGACGGGCTGCTGACCGAGAACCGGATCTTCAAGCAGCGCAACGCAGATATCGGTGTCGTCACCGAAGAGGATATCCAGAACTGGGGATTTTCGGGCGTGATGGTGCGTGGCTCGGGGCTTGCTTGGGACTTGCGGCGCGCGCAACCCTATGAATGCTATGACGAATTCGACTTCCAGATCCCCGTGGGCAAGAACGGCGATTGCTATGACCGCTACCTTGTGCGGATGGAGGAGATGCGACAGTCGACGCATATCATCCGGCAGGCCTGCGAAAAGCTGCGCCATGAAAAGGGCGAGGTGATGGCCCGTGGCAAGATGACGCCACCCACACGCACGCAGATGAAGACCTCGATGGAGGCGCTGATCCATCACTTCAAGCTGTATACCGAAGGCTTCCACGTGCCCGCGGGCGAGGTCTATGCCTCGGTCGAGGCGCCCAAGGGGGAATTCGGGGTCTATCTTGTCGCAGATGGCACCAATCGCCCCTACCGCGCCAAGCTGCGCGCGCCCGGGTATCTGCACCTGCAGGCGATGGACTATGTCTGCAAGGGTCACCAGCTGGCTGACGTCAGCGCCATCATCGGCACGATGGATGTCGTCTTCGGAGAGATCGACCGATGACCTTCGGTGATATCCTGCTGGGGTTGCTGATTGCCTGCGGCTTTTTCCTGTCCGCCGCGCTGGGCCATTTCTTTCGCAGCCGTCGCGCGGGTATCATTATCGGCGGTGTTGTCGGGCTTGCGTTCTCGGTGACGGTGCTGATCTACGGTCTGGACACATTGTTCGAGGTCGCCGAGCCTGAATTGACCGATGCAGGGACCGGCTGAGGTCCGACCTAAAAGGAGAAGCAGAAAATGCGCTATGCCCTGATCCCCGTTTCCTTTCTGGCCCTGTCGGCCTGTGCCGTCACGATGCCCGACTTTCGCCCCGTGGGGGGCGTGGCCGCGCCGGAACCCGCGATCGCACCACAGGCACCCGTCATGCCGACATCCGCAAAAGAGCGGTTTGTCGCCGCGGCCGAGGCCAATGGCTGCGCACTGAACGCAGGCAATGTCACCACCGTGATGGCCGAGGCGCAACTGACATCGGGGGATCTGGAAACGATCCTGACCGATCTGGTGGCCGAAGGGCGCGCGACCCCGGTGGGCGACTCGGCCTTCAGACTGACCACACCGGCCTGCGCCACCGCGTGACCGGGCCGCGGGCGGGTCACGCCGGGCTGGTGTTTGTTGCTGGTGCAGGCGGACCGATGGGGCTATGGGACGCCGCGCGCCCTGTCGCCCGTATGACCACGATGCTACTTATTGGAATGAACTAGATGCTACGCCGCCTTTATCACGAACAGCCCGAGACCTTCGCGTTCACGCCTGAAAACCAAACGTGGGCCGAGGCGCAGATCAAGAAGTATCCCGAAGGCCGGCAGGCGTCGGCCGTGATCGCCTTGTTGTGGCGCGCGCAGGAACAGGAGGGCTGGCTGAGCCGTCCCGCGATCGAACACGTGGCCGCAATGCTGGACATGGCCTTCATCCGCGCCTTCGAGGTCGCGTCTTTCTATTTCATGTTCCAGTTGCAGCCCGTGGGGTCCGTGGCGCATGTGCAGGTCTGCGGCACGCTATCGTGCATGATCTGCGGCGCCGAAGACCTGATCGGCGTCTGCCGCGAAAAGATCGCCGACAAAGCTTTCGAGGTTTCGGCGGATGGCAAGTTTTCGTGGGAAGAGGTGGAGTGTCTGGGGGCCTGTGCCAATGCGCCGATGGTGCAGATCGGCAAGGATTACTACGAGGATCTGACGACCGAGCGTTTCGCCGAGATCATCGACACGCTTGCCGCGGGACGCGTTCCGACGCCCGGCCCGCAGAACGGCCGTTTCAGTTCCGAGCCCGCGTCGGGTCTGACCTCGCTTCAGGGGTTCGACACCGGAAAGAATGCGCATAACGCCAGTGCGCAACTGGCCGAGGATATCGGCGATACGATCAAACGCATCGATGGCACCGAGGTGCCGCTTTCGACGCCGTGGATCACCAAGCCGACCCAACCCAAGGGGGACAAGCCCGAGCCGCCCAAACCCGCGGCGGACAAGCCGATCGACAAGACCGGCATTTCCAAGCAGCAGGCGGTCGCGAAATCCGCGGCCAAGCCTGTCAGCAAGTCCAACCCTGATCCCGCGATCGAAAGCGAACCCGAGACACTTGACGCGCCGCGCGAGGGCAAGGCGGATGATCTCAAGCAAATCGGCGGGGTCGGCCCCAAGCTGGAAGGGACGCTGAACGACCTCGGCTTTTACCATTTCGACCAGATCGCCGCATGGACCAAGGCCGAGATCGCATGGGTGGACAGCCGTCTGAAGTTCAAGGGGCGGATCGAGCGGGACGATTGGGTCGGTCAGGCCAAGGAATTGGCCAAAAAGGGCTGATCGCACCGATTTTGTGCAGTCGGGTCATGATACCCGCGCAAGATTGTGTCGCGCGCAAGAGTATTTCTTTACCCGATGACCACCAATCGGCTAAAGGTGGAACAAGGGCAGGTCTGGGGCGTTTTGACGCAGGATCATGTCGTGTCCGGTGCCAAACGCCGGGCAGCCACCACCTGAGGGAGAAATTGACCATGAAAGATACAGCACCGATCAGTGAAGGAATCATCGCGGTTTCGCTTCTATTCGCGATCATCGCAGCGGGCGTCGCCTTTGTGCCTTACGACTTCGGGCTGTTCGCCTCGGTCTCTATCGGCGCCGCGGTAGGCTTCGTGGCGGCGGTCGTTCTGGCCGTTGGCTGGCGCAGCCCTGCACCGGGCCCCGATGCGACGCGGGATGCACCAACGGTGGGCTCTACCGGCGCTTCTGTCCGAACAGCGACGGCCGCCGAGACGACGCCCGCCCCCGCGACCCCATCGCCGGAACCTGCGGCCGCCTCGGCGCCCACGACACCTGCGCCCGCCCCTGCCGCGGCACCGGCTGTCACAGAGGCACCGGCTGTCGCCGCCGATCCGGTCATGCCCGCAGCGACGCCCGAGGGCGGCAGCAAGCCGTCTCTGTTGTCGGAGGCGCGCGAAGGCGGTCCGGATAACCTCAAGGAAATCAAGGGTGTCGGTCCGGGGCTTGAAAAGACGCTGCACGAGATGGGCGTTTATCACTTCGACCAGATCGCAAGCTGGGGACCCGCCGAAGAGGCCTGGATGGACGAGAACCTCAAGGGCTTCAAGGGCCGCGTCAGCCGTGATGGCTGGATCGAGCAGGCCAAACTGCTCGCCTCCGGCGGCGAGACCGAATTCTCCAAGAAGGTCGAGGATGGCGACGTCTACTGATCTGTTGCGCGGTCGATGACGCGAAGGTCCAAGGACACACCCCAGGCCAGGGCCGGACAACGGGTCGCGTTGCTCATCGCCGGCACAGGTGTTTTATGGGTGCTGATAACGCTGATCGGGTCGGAATACGGCTGGTCCAACCGGACCCGCGCCCTTTTTGACCTTGCAGCGCTCGTCGGTTTCGGGTTTGCGCTGTGGCAAACCTACCGACTGTGGCGGATGCGCCGGAACGACAAAGGCCAGGATTGATCGATGCTCAAGGACGAAAACCGTATTTTCACCAACCTCTACGGAATGCATGAACGCACGCTCAGGGGCGCGCAGGCGCGCGGCCACTGGGATGGCACGGCGGATATCATCAAGAGGGGCCGTGACTGGATCATCAACGAGATGAAAGCCAGCGGCCTGCGCGGCCGTGGCGGCGCGGGCTTTCCCACGGGTCTGAAGTGGTCGTTCATGCCCAAGGAAAGCGATGGCCGTCCGGCCTACCTGGTGGTGAATGCCGACGAATCCGAACCGGGCACCTGCAAGGACCGCGAGATCATGCGCCATGATCCCCATACGCTGGTCGAAGGGTGCCTGATCGCCAGCTTCGCGATGAACGCACATGCCTGCTACATCTATATCCGCGGCGAATACATCCGCGAGAAAGAGGCGCTGCAGGCCGCCATCGACGAGGCCTATGCGGCAGGGCTGGTGGGCCGGAACGCCGCCGGTTCGGGATGGGATTTCGATATCTACCTGACCCACGGCGCGGGCGCCTATATCTGTGGTGAGGAAACCGCCCTGATCGAAAGCCTCGAGGGCAAGAAGGGGATGCCGCGCATGAAGCCGCCTTTCCCTGCCGGTGCGGGACTCTATGGTTGCCCGACGACAGTGAACAACGTGGAATCCATCGCCGTGGTGCCGACGATCCTGCGCCGTGGCGGGGAATGGTTCGCATCCATGGGCCGTCCGAACAATGCGGGCACCAAGATTTTCGCGATCTCCGGGCACGTCAACAACCCTTGTGTGGTCGAAGAAGAGATGTCGATCCCCTTCGAGGAACTGATCGAAAAGCACTGCGGCGGTATCCGCGGCGGCTGGGGCAACCTCAAGGCGGTGATCCCCGGCGGGTCCTCGGTGCCATGCGTGCGGGGCGAGACGATGCGCGACGCGGTCATGGATTTCGATGCGCTCAAGGAGAAGGGATCGTCGCTTGGTACGGCCGCGGTGATCGTGATGGATAACTCGGTCGATATGATCAAGGCGATCTGGCGGTTGTCGAAGTTCTACAAACACGAAAGCTGCGGCCAGTGCACGCCATGCCGCGAGGGTACAGGCTGGATGATGCGGGTGATGAAGCGCCTGGTCGAAGGCAATGCCAGCGTCGAGGAAATCGATATGCTGTTGGACGTGACAAAGCAGGTCGAGGGGCATACGATCTGCGCATTGGGTGATGCGGCGGCATGGCCGATCCAGGGTTTGATCAAGAACTTCCGGGACGAGATCGAGGACCGTATCACTGCCAAACGAACAGCGGGGATTGCAGCGCAATGATGAAACGGGGTTTGATGGTCGGTGCGGCGGTACTGGGGCTGGCGGCCTGTGCACAAGACACAACGCGGTCATTCGATGAGCCGGCGGTGCAACAGCTCTTTACCATGTCGATCCCTGAATACTATGCCACGCTGACGCTTGCGCAGCGGGTCGCTCAGGGGTGTGAGCGGTATTCCTATGACACGGGCCTCGATGTCGATCTCAACGATGCGCGCAACGAGGTCGGCCGCGGATCGCTGTCCGCCTCTGGTCTGAATACCGCCATCGAGCTTGAAACCGACGTCAGCGCGCGCAGCTTCGCCGCGCGACACGGGGTCGAGCTTGGCACCGATGATCTGTGCGCCGCAGGAGATGCCGAGGTCCTCGAGGGCACGGCGCTTTCGGCGCTTCTGGTACCGGTCTGATCTTCGCGCATTTCAGGGGCGGGGCAGGCTTTCACGGATGCATCTCGCAGAGTTGAACATCGGTCGACTGCATGCGCCGCCCGACGATCCGCGTGTGGCCGAGTTCATGGCGAACCTCGATCGGGTCAACGGGCTCGCAAAGCGGATGCCGGGCTTCGTGTGGATGATGGAGGGGTCGGGTGAACCCGCGACCGGCAACACCGCGAACTGTCTGAACGATGATCCGCAATTCGTTGCGAACCTGTCGGTCTGGGAAACGCCTGCCGATCTGCAAAGCTTTGTTTTCGATACGATTCACGTCAGGTTCCTCAACCGCCGCACGGCGTGGTTCGAAAACCATGTGCGGATGCATTTCGTGATGTGGTGGGTGCCCGTGGGCACCGAGCCGACCCTTGAGGAGGCCATGGCCCGGCTGGAACAGCGCGAGACGACGGGCGACAGCGCTGCGGCCTTCGGCTGGGACTGGATGCGCGCGCACTACATGGGCGCGGCGGCCCCCTAGCGGCAGGTTTTCGCGCGACGTGCAGGTGGTGATATTGCATAGCCGGACGTTTGGACCGATCTGTCTGTCACTACCAACCCGCATTCCGTGACGGAGCAAAGCAGATGAGAACAAAGCGCCTTATCGGTATCATGGCGGTCGTGACCGCACTGTCGGGTCTGCCCGCGGCGGCGCAGACACCGCTCAAGGATGTGGCCCATGTCCGCGACGGGATCATTCACGTCGGCATGGCCTATGAGTTGTCCGAAAAATGCGGCCGGATCAGCGCGCGTATCTTTCGCGGCCTGGGGTTCTTGCGCTCGCTCGAGAACCATGCGCGTGATCTGGGCTATTCGGAAGCCGAGATCGACGCCTATATCAACAATGATGACGAACGTGACCGGCTTGAGGGGATAGCGCGTGCCGCACTGGCCGATCTGGGTGTGGTCGAGGGCGACGAAGCCTCGTATTGCACGGTCGGGCGGGCGCAGATCGCCGCAAATACACGCATTGGCTGGTTGTTGCGCTGATCCGTCAAGGGTCACTGGAAATTGACGGAAAAAACGCCAATCCGCCTAGCGTCCCGGGACGTGTCACGTTAGAAGGCTGCCAAATGTGGGCCATGGCTCTATATGGTACCATGATCGTGAACTAACCAAGGCACGCCATGTCTAATCTGCGCAAAGTCGTCATTGATGGAAACGAGGTCGAAGTCGACGGGGCCATGACCCTGATCCAGGCCTGCGAGGAAGCGGGGATCGAAATCCCGCGCTTCTGCTATCACGAACGGCTTTCCATCGCGGGCAACTGCCGCATGTGCCTCGTCGAGGTCGTGGGTGGTCCGCCCAAACCCGCCGCATCCTGTGCGATGCAGGTCAAGGACCTGCGGCCCGGGCCGGAAGGCCAGCCGCCCGTCGTCAAGACCAATTCGCCCATGGTCAAGAAGGCCCGCGAAGGCGTGATGGAATTCCTGCTGATCAACCACCCGCTGGACTGCCCGATCTGCGATCAGGGCGGCGAGTGTGATTTGCAGGATCAGGCGATGGCTTACGGGGTCGACTTCAGCCGCTACCGCGAGCCCAAGCGCGCGGTCGAGGATCTTGACCTTGGCCCGCTGGTCGAAACCCATATGACGCGCTGCATTTCCTGCACGCGTTGCGTGCGTTTCACGACCGAGGTCGCGGGCATTCACCAGATGGGCCAGACCGGTCGCGGCGAGGACGCCGAGATCACCAGCTATCTGGGCGAGACGCTCGACAGCAACCTGCAGGGAAACATCATCGACCTGTGTCCCGTGGGGGCGCTGGTGTCCAAGCCTTATGCCTTCACCGCCCGCCCGTGGGAGCTGACGAAGACGGAATCCATCGACGTGATGGATGCGCTTGGGTCGAACATCCGTGTCGATACCAAGGGCCGCGAGGTGATGCGTTTCCTGCCGCGCAACCACGATGGCGTGAACGAGGAATGGATTTCCGACAAGACGCGCTTCGTCTGGGACGGTCTGCGCCGTCAGCGTCTCGATACGCCCTACATCCGTGAAAACGGCAAATTGCGCAAAGCCACCTGGCCCGAGGCGCTGGCTGCTGCTGCCGCGGCGATGAAGGGCAAGCGTGTCGCCGGTCTGGTGGGCGATCTGGCCCCGGTCGAGGCGGCCTTTGCGCTGAAACAGTTGATCGAAGGGCAGGGCGGTGTCGTGGAATGCCGCACCGACGGGGCAAAACTGCCTGCCGACAACCGGTCGGCCTATGTCGGGACCGCTGCGATCGAGGATCTTGATACGGCGCAAAAGGTACTGCTGATCGGCACCAACCCGCGCGAGGAGGCGCCGGTCCTCAACGCGCGTATCCGCAAGGCCTGGAGCAAGGGCGCCGATGTGGTGATGGTGGGCGAGCCCGTCGATCTGACTTACGACTACGAACACATGGGCGATGACCGCGCGGCACTGGCGCATGTGGCATCGCTGGATATGGAAAGCCTCAGGGACAAGGACGCGGTTGTTATCGTCGGGCAGGGCGCGTTGACCGAGGCCGATGGTGCCGCGGTGCTGGGCACCGCGATGCAGATCGCCGAAAAGAGCGGCGCGAAATTCATGGTGCTGCACACTGCTGCGGGCCGTGTCGGGGCGCTGGATGTCGGTGCTGTGGCGCCGAACGGCATGGAAGACGTCAACGATGCCGAGGTGATCTACAACCTCGGGGCCGACGAGGTCGAGATCGCTGATGGTGCATTCGTCATCTATCAGGGCAGCCATGGTGATCGCGGGGCGCACCGTGCGGATATCATCCTGCCGTCTGCCGCCTACACCGAGGAAAACGGTCTTTTCGTAAATACCGAAGGCCGCCCGCAACTGGCGCTGCGCGCCAGTTTCCCGCCCGGCGAGGCGAAGGAGAACTGGGCCATCCTGCGCGCGCTTTCGGGCGAGATGGATGCCACGCTGCCTTTCGACAGCATGGCGCAGTTGCGCCAGGCGCTGGTGTCTGCCGTGCCGCATCTGGGCGGGATCGACGCGCTGCCCGAAAATGATTTTCAGCCCGTCGCGGCAGGCAAGCTCGGACAGGCGGCCTTCCGCAATGCGATCGCGGATTTCTACCTGACCAACCCGATTGCCCGCGCCTCGACACTGATGGCCGAGCTGAGTGCCAATGCCAAGGCCCGCAAGGCCGCGCCGATGGCGGCGGAATAAGGACGTTTCCAGATGGTCGAATTCTTCACACAAACCAATCCCGGGATCGTTCTGCTGATCCTCGGGCAGTGTCTTCTGGTGCTGATCCCGCTGCTGCTGGCGCTGGCGTTCCTGATGTATGCCGACCGCAAGGTCTGGGCCGCGGTACAGATGCGCAGGGGGCCGAATGTCGTGGGCGCCTTCGGGCTGCTGCAATCCTTCGCCGATTTCCTGAAATACATTCTCAAGGAAATCGTCGTGCCCGCGGGTGCGGACAAGGCGGTGTTTTTCCTCGCCCCGATGATCGCTTTCGTGCTGGCCGTGATTTCATGGGCCGTGATCCCGTTCAACGAGGGCTGGGTGCTGGCGGATGTGAATGTCGCGATCCTCTATGTCTTCGCCGTCAGCTCGCTCGAGGTGTACGGCGTGATCATGGGCGGGTGGGCCTCGAACTCGAAATATCCGTTCCTGGGATCATTGCGGTCCGCGGCGCAGATGATCTCCTACGAGGTGTCGATCGGCCTCATCATCATCGGTGTGATCATCTCGACAGGGTCGATGAACCTCAGTGACATCGTGCGTGCGCAGGATGGCAACGCGGGGCTCTTCAACTGGTACTGGGTCGCGCATTTCCCGATGCTGTTCCTGTTCTTCATCAGTGCGCTGGCGGAAACGAACCGCCCGCCTTTCGACCTTCCCGAAGCGGAATCGGAACTGGTGGCGGGCTATCAGGTCGAGTATTCGTCCACGCCGTTCCTGCTTTTCATGATCGGCGAGCTGATGGCTGTGGTGCTGATGTGCGCCCTTGTCAGCCTGCTGTTCCTTGGCGGCTGGCTGTCGCCGGTGCCGTTCCTGCCCGACGGGGTGGTGTGGATGACACTGAAGATGGCCTTCTGCTTTTTCATCTTCGCCATGGTCAAGGCGATCACGCCGCGTTACCGCTATGACCAGTTGATGCGTCTGGGCTGGAAAGTGTTCCTGCCGATGTCGCTGGGCTGGGTCGTGATCGTGTCGTTCCTGGCGAAATTCGAAGTGGCGGGCGGCTTCTGGGCCCGCTGGACAATGGGAGTCTGATCCATGACTCAAGTCGACTACACGCGCGCTGCCAAATACTTTCTGCTGCAAGACGTGTGGCAGGGGTTCAAACTGGGGCTGAAGTATTTCTTCGCACCCAAGGCCACGTTGAACTATCCCCATGAAAAGGGGCCGCTGTCCCCGCGTTTTCGTGGTGAACACGCGCTGCGCCGCTATCCCAATGGCGAGGAACGCTGCATCGCCTGCAAACTGTGCGAGGCCGTGTGCCCCGCGCAGGCCATCACCATCGACGCCGAACCGCGCGATGACGGCAGCCGCCGCACCACGCGCTATGACATCGATATGACCAAATGCATTTATTGCGGGTTCTGCCAGGAGGCATGCCCCGTGGATGCGATTGTCGAAGGGCCGAATTTCGAGTTCTCGACCGAGACGCGCGAAGAGCTTTACTATGACAAGGAAAAGCTGCTGGAGAACGGCGATCGCTGGGAAGCCGAGATCGCGCGCAATCTCGAACTGGACGCGCCATACCGATGACGGACCAGAACCCCTTCGATACCATGATGAAAATGGGTCAGGATTGGGCGCGGGCGATGAACCCCGCGCTCGAATCCTTTACTCCCAAGGGGTTCGAGGCCCTTTTTCCCACCATGCCGAAAGACGTGATGGAAATGTTCATGGGCAAGGGGATCAACCCCGAGGGGCTCGATTCGAAAACCCGGCTGCTTTTGACGCTGGCCGCGCTCACCATGCTTGGCGCGCAGGCCGAGGCGCAGATCCGCATCACCGTGCGGCATCTGGTCGAGGCAGGTGCGACGCATCAGGAAATTGCCGAAACCATCGCGCAGATGGGGATGTTCGCCGGTGTTCCCGCCATGACCAAGGCGATGGAACTTGCGACGGAAGTCTTGGAAAAGGACGAAAGTGAATGACGGTCTTTGCCTTCATATTCTATCTCTTCGCCGTGACGACCGTCACGGGCGGGCTGATGACGGTCATCAGCCGCAATCCCGTGCACTCGGTCTTGTGGCTGATCCTCGCGTTCCTGTCCTCGGCGGGATTGTTCGTGACCCTCGGTGCCGAATTCGTGGCGATGCTCTTGGTGATCGTCTACGTGGGCGCGGTCGCCGTGCTGTTCTTGTTCGTGGTCATGATGCTCGATGTGGATTTCGCCAGTCTGAAGGCGGAAATGACGAAATACCTGCCACTGGCCCTGCTGATCGGCGTCGTGATCCTGATGCAGCTGGCGCTGGCCTTCGGCGTCTGGGGCTTTGACGATGGCGCGCCCGCGCGCATCGCGGCCCCTGCCGGAGACCTCGACAATACCCGCGCGCTGGGGCTTTTGATCTATGACCAGTACATCCTGCTTTTCCAACTGGCCGGTCTTATCCTGCTGGTCGCGATGATCGGTGCGATCGTCCTGACCCTGCGTCACCGTGTCGACATCAAGCGTCAGGATATCCTCGCGCAGATGTATCGCGATCCGGCCAAGGCGATGGAATTGAAAGACGTGAAACCGGGGCAGGGCCTGTAAGGGGCGATGCGGCGTCTGGCCATCATATGCGCAGCCTGCATGATGATCGCCTCGGACGCGGCGGCGCTGACGCTGTCGGACTGCCGCAGGATCACGCATCCCAGCCATGGCGGTCAATACGGCCATCGCGATCTGGGCGAGGGCCGCGTGATGTGGGTGGACTGGTGGACACAAGAGGGGTCCTTCAAGGGCTTCAGCCTTGTCGATTGCGGACCGGGCGAGATCCTGCGCTTTCGGTCGGCGGAAGAGAACATCGGACCGCGCCCGCCTTTCGACCGCACGGACGAGGCACGCGCGGTGCTTGACCGGCACCAGTCGGGCGACCGTGTCTTTGCGACCTTCGGGCGGATCGCGGCGGATCTGGAGTTCATCGCCCGCGAGATCGAGATCCTGACATCGACAGAAGAGGTCTGTGCCTGTTCTGCGGCATATCCCGAATTGCGTGGCGACAAAGAGGAATTCGTGCTGCAAGCGGGCTAGTTCTGCGGGTCTCGGTCTTGACCGTGGCCGCCAGATCAGCGAGACGCCTGAGCAGGTCCGGGACAGGACGACACGACAAAGGCTTCGGGGCCGATCCGGAGCCGCGACAAGAAAAGCCGGGGCGCCGCCCCAGAGGGAACGAAGGTATGATCGGACTTGAACACTATCTCACGGTGGCGGCGGCGCTGTTCGTCATCGGCATCTTCGGTTTGTTCCTGAACCGCAAGAACGTGATCATCCTGCTGATGAGCATCGAACTGATGCTGCTGGCGGTGAACATCAACCTTGTGGCCTTCTCAAGCTATCTGGGCGATCTGGTCGGGCAGGTGTTCACGCTGTTCGTGCTGACCGTCGCCGCCGCCGAGGCTGCCATCGGCCTTGCGATCCTCGTGTGTTTCTTCCGCAACCGCGGGACCATCGACGTTGAAGACGTCAACGTGATGAAGGGCTGAGACAATGGAAACGATCATCCTTTTCGCCCCGCTGGTTGGCGCAATCCTGTGTGGCTTCGGCTGGAAGCTGATCGGCGAGACGGCCGCACAGTGGACAGCGACCAGTCTGCTTTTCGTTTCGGCCTTCTTTTCGTGGGTCATCTTCCTGACCTTCGATCCCGCGGCGCATCCCAATGCGACCTATACGGTCAATATCCTGCGCTGGATCGAAAGCGGGACGCTCAGCACCGACTGGGCGATCCGGATGGACAGGCTGACCGCGATCATGCTGATCGTGATCACGACCGTGTCGGCGCTCGTGCACCTGTATTCGTTCGGCTACATGGCGCATGACGAGAACTTCAAGGAAGGCGAAAGCTATCGTCCCCGGTTCTTCGCCTATCTGTCATTCTTCACCTTCGCGATGCTGATGCTGGTGACGGCTGACAACCTCGTGCAGATGTTCTTCGGCTGGGAGGGTGTTGGCGTCGCCTCGTACCTGCTGATCGGCTTTTACTACCGCAAGCCGTCGGCCGGTGCCGCGGCGATCAAGGCCTTCGTGGTCAACCGTGTGGGGGATTTCGGTTTCGCATTGGGGATCTTCGCGCTTTACCTCGTGACGGACTCGGTCCGGTTCGATGATATCTTCGCCGCCATTCCCGATCTGCAGGATGACACGATCACCTTCATGTGGCGCGAATGGAACACGCTGAACCTGATCGCCTTCCTGTTGTTCATCGGTGCGATGGGCAAATCGGCGCAGCTTTTCCTGCACACATGGCTGCCCGACGCGATGGAAGGCCCGACACCGGTATCGGCACTGATCCATGCCGCGACGATGGTCACGGCGGGTGTGTTCCTTGTGTGCCGCATGTCGCCGCTGATGGAATACGCGGATGCGGCGATGGGTTTTGTCGTCTTCCTCGGTGCGACAACCGCGTTTTTCGCAGCTACCGTGGGCCTGGTGCAGAACGACATCAAGCGCGTGATCGCCTATTCGACCTGTTCGCAGCTGGGCTACATGTTCGTGGCCGCCGGACTGGGTGTCTATTCGGTCGCCATGTTCCACCTGCTGACACATGCGTTTTTCAAGGCGATGCTGTTCCTTGGCGCAGGCTCGGTCATTCACGCGATGCACCACGAGCAGGACATGCGCAACTACGGCGGTTTGCGCCACAAGATCCCCAAGACGTTCTGGATGATGATGATCGGCACGCTGGCGATCACCGGTGTGGGTATCCCGCTGCTTTATGTGGGCTTTCCGATCGGTTTCGCGGGATTCGTGTCCAAGGATGCGATCATCGAGAGCGCCTATGCCGGTACGATGGGCGGCTATGCGTTCTGGATGCTGCTGGCCGCGGCCCTGATGACCAGCTTTTACAGCTGGCGGCTGATGTTCATGACCTTCTACGGCAAGCCGCGCGGCGACAAGCATACGCATGAGCATGCCCATGAGAGCCCCAAAACGATGCTGGCGCCGCTTTACGTGCTGGCCATCGGTGCGGTGCTGTCGGGCATGGTGTTCTACAAGCCGTTCTTCGGCAGTGACGAGAGCGTGGGCAAGTATTTCGGCGCGATCGTGAGCGAGGAGACGGCAGAACAGGCAGAGCTCGGGTTCAGCCTGATCGCACCGGCTTTTGCCGCGACCGAAGAAGGCGGGGCAGAGGGTGACGAGGGGCACGGCAATGCCGCATGGCCCGAGGTGCCCGGGCAGGGCGCGATCTTCAAGCATCCCGACAATCACGTTCTGCACGAGGCGCATCTGGTCCCCGTGTGGGTCAAGGTTGCCCCCTTCGTCGCGATGCTGCTTGGGCTGGGTCTGGCTTACCAGATGTATATCCGCCATCCCGACTGGCCGGCGAAACTGGCCAAGCAGCAGGCGCCGCTTTATCAGTTCCTGCTGAACAAGTGGTATTTCGACGAAATCTACAATTTCCTGATCGTGCGCCCGTCTTTCGCGCTTGGCCGGATCCTGTGGAAGCAGGGCGATACCAACACGATCGACGGTGGCATCAATGGTCTGGCTTTGGGCATCGTGCCCTTCTTCACGCGGCTCGCGGGGCGGGCGCAGTCGGGTTACATCTTTAGCTACGCCTTCGCGATGGTGGTCGGGATCGCGGTGATGCTGACCTGGATGACGCTCTTTGGAGGGGCGAACTGATGGGCAATATTCTTTCCATCATCACGTTCATGCCACTGGGTGCCGCGATCATCCTCGCGCTTCTGCTGCGGGGTGACGACGCGGCGGCCCAGCGCAATGCGAAATGGGTGGCGCTGCTGGCGACGACAGCGACCTTCCTCGTCTCGCTGATCGTCCTGGCCAACTTCGACCCGGCCGACACCGGTTTTCAGATGGTCGAACAGCGGGAATGGCTGTTGGGGCTGCAATACAAGATGGGCGTGGACGGTATCAGCATCCTTTTCGTGATGCTGACCACGTTCCTGATGCCGCTGGTGATCGCGGCCTGCTGGGATGTGACGACCCGGGTCAAGGAATACATGATTGCCTTCCTGATCCTCGAAACACTGATGCTGGGCGTGTTCATGGCGCTGGATCTGGTGCTGTTCTACCTCTTCTTCGAGGCAGGCCTGATCCCGATGTTCCTGATCATCGGAATCTGGGGCGGCGCCAACCGGATCTACGCCAGCTTCAAGTTCTTTCTCTATACCTTCCTCGGCTCGGTCCTGATGCTGGTGGCGATGGTGGCGATGTTCGCCGATGCGGGCACTACCGACATTCCGACGCTGATGACCCACACGTTCGGAACCGAAAGCTTCAGCGTGCTGGGCGTACAGATCGTCGGCGGCATGCAGACGCTGCTATGGCTGGCTTTCTTCGCCAGCTTCGCGGTCAAGATGCCCATGTGGCCGGTGCATACATGGCTGCCGGATGCGCACGTGCAGGCGCCGACGGCGGGTTCGGTCGTTCTCGCGGCGATCCTGCTCAAGATGGGCGGCTACGGCTTTCTGCGGTTCAGCCTGCCGATGTTTCCCGTCGGGTCCGAGGTGATGGCGCCGCTGGTGCTGACGCTGTCGGCGATCGCCATTGTCTATACCTCGCTGGTGGCCCTTGTGCAGGAGGACATGAAAAAGCTGATCGCCTATTCATCGGTCGCCCACATGGGATACGTGACCATGGGAATTTTCACCGTGAACCAGCAGGGGATCGACGGGGCGATCTTCCAGATGATCAGCCACGGCTTCATCTCGGGCGCGCTGTTTCTCTGCGTAGGGGTGATCTACGACCGGATGCACACCCGCGAGATCGACGCCTACGGCGGGCTGGTCAACCGGATGCCGGCCTACGCGCTGATCTTCATGTTCTTCACGATGGCCAACGTCGGTCTGCCCGGCACATCGGGTTTCGTCGGGGAATTCCTGACGCTCATGGGGGTCTTCCAGGTCAATACCTGGATTGCCGTTTTCGCGACTTCGGGCGTGATCCTGTCGGCAGCCTATGCGCTGTGGCTTTATCGCAGGGTGGTTTTCGGTGATCTCATCAAGGAGAGCCTGAAGTCGATCACCGACATGACCCGGCGCGAGAGGGTGATCTTTGCCCCGCTGGTCGCGATGACCCTGCTTTTGGGTGTCTATCCGGCCCTCGTCCTCGACATCATCGGCCCGAGCGTCTCGGCACTGGTCGGCAATTATGAAACCGCGCTGGCGACCGCTCAGGCCGCCACGCAGTTCGCATCGAATTAAGGAGTGCCGTGATGATTGGCGCTGATCTTCAAATCCTGATGCCCGAGATCGTCCTGACGGTCTTTGCGATGGGCGCCTTGCTGGTCGCGGTCTATACGACCAAGGACGCGATGGCCCCGCTTCTGGTCTGGGCCACATCCGGCCTTTTCGTACTTCTCGCCGTCTGGATCGGCATCAACGGGGAGGGCAGCAATATCGCCTTCGACGGGATGTTCGTCGACGATGGTTTCGCCCGCTTCGCCAAGGTGGTGATGCTTTTGTCGGCGGCGGCCGTCCTGCTGATGTCCGAAGCCTATATGCAGCGTCGTGGCCTGTTGAAATTCGAATACCCCATTCTGGTGGCCCTTGCCGTGGTGGGCATGATGGTGATGGTCAGTGCGGGCGACCTGATGGCGCTCTATATGGGGCTCGAGTTGCAGTCGCTTGCGCTTTATGTCGTCGCCTCGTTGCGGCGTGACAGTGTGAAGTCCACCGAAGCGGGGCTGAAATACTTCGTGCTCGGCGCGCTGTCTTCGGGCCTGCTGCTTTACGGCGCCTCGCTGACCTACGGCTATACCGGCACGACGCTTTTCTCGGGCATTATCGAGGCGACGTCGGACGGCGCATCGCTGGGGCTGCTGTTCGGTCTGGTCTTCCTGATGGCGGGTTTCGCTTTCAAGGTCTCGGCCGCGCCGTTCCACATGTGGACGCCGGACGTCTACGAAGGTTCGCCCACGCCGGTGACCGCATTCTTCGCCACCGCCCCCAAGGTGGCCGCCATCGCGCTCTTTGCGCGCGTCGTGCATGATGCATTCGGCGGCATCGTCGGTGACTGGCAGCAGATCGTGGCGTTTCTTTCGGTCGCGTCGATGTTTCTGGGTGGTATCGCGGCGATCGGGCAGCGCAACATCAAGCGCCTGATGGCCTATTCCTCGATCGCGCATATGGGCTTTGCCCTGATGGGACTGGCCGCGGGCACCGTTTTCGGCGTGCAGGCGATGCTGATCTACATGGCCATCTACGTGACGATGAACATCGGAACGTTCGCCTTCATCCTGTCGATGGAGCGTGACGGGCGGCCGGTGACGGATATCGACAGCCTGCGCATGTTTTCGAAAAAACAGCCGCTGCGGGCGCTGGCAATGCTGGTGCTGATGTTCAGTCTTGCCGGTGTGCCGCCGATGGTGGGTTTTTTCGGCAAGTTCTACGTGCTGCGTGCCGCATATGAGGGCGGTCTCGTCTGGCTGGCCGTCGCCGGCATGATCGCTTCGGTGATCGGGGCCTTCTACTATCTGCGGATCGTCTATCTGATGTATTTCGGAGAGGGGGGCGAACAGCTCGAAAGCCGGATGAACCCGGTCTTGTGGAGCATGCTCATGGGGTCGGCCGCCGTGATGGTGATCGGTGTCGTCAACCTTTTCGGGATAGAGCCGATTGCAGCGGCCGCGGCAGGGACGCTTGTCAACTAGGGCTGGCGACGGGCACGGGCCGTGGCCCGAGGGCTACGCCTGTGTGGTGCTCGACACCGTCGACAGCACGATGGCCGAGGCTGCGCGGCGTGCGCCCGACATCGAGCGTCCGACGTGGATCATTGCCAGAACGCAGACAGCCGCCCGCGGGCGACGGGGGCGGGCCTGGGTTGTGCCCGAAGGCAATCTGAACGCCACGCTGATCTTCCGCCCGGAGGCCAGTCCGGCAGAGGCAGCGAAACGGTCGTTCCTTGCGGCGAACGCCCTCTTCCAGGCGCTGTCGATCTACGCACCGGTCGACAGCCTCGCGCTGAAATGGCCGAACGATGTGCTGCTGGCCGGTGGCAAGGTCGCCGGCATTCTTCTGGAAAGCAGCGGACAGGGGCCTTTCGTGGACTGGTTGTCGGTGGGCATCGGCGTGAACCTCAAGCATACGCCAACGGGTGTCGCTGATGCCGCTTTCCCGCCGACCAGTGTTTTCGAGGAAACCGAGATTGACATCGCGCCGCAGGATTTCCTTGCCACGCTAGCCGATGCCTACGCGACCCAGGAAGCCAAGCTGATGCGGCTTGGCTTTGGGCGGATCCGTGACGACTGGATGGCCAATGCCGCGCGTCTGGGCGAAGAAATCAGCGCGCGGACATCGCGCGAAGAGATCACCGGCATTTTCGACAGTATCGACAATGAAGGCAATCTGGTGCTGATCACGGCCACCGGCCCGCGTGCGATACCGGCGGCGGACGTTTATTTCTAGGGAGCGGCCCATGCTTTTGGCGATCGACTGCGGCAATACCAATACCGTCTTCGCAATCTGGGATGGCGAGGACTTCATCGCGACCTGGCGTACCAGCACCGAATGGCAGCGCACGGCCGATCAGTATTACGTCTGGTTGTCCACCTTGATGAAGTTCCAGAAGATCGAGGCCGAGATCACCGATGTCATCATCAGTTCGACCGTGCCCCGCGTGGTCTTCAACCTGCGCGTATTCTCGGACCGCTACTACGGCGTACGGCCCGTGGTCGTGGGCAAGCCCGAATGTCTGCTGCCCGCGCCGCCACGTGTGGACGAAGGCACGCAGGTCGGGCCGGACCGACTGGTGAATACGGCGGGGGCCTTCGACCGGCACGGCGGAAACCTCATCGTTGTCGATTTCGGCACGGCGACGACATTCGATGTCGTGGCCGGTGACGGTGCCTATGTCGGGGGTGTGATCGCGCCCGGCGTCAACCTCTCGCTCGAGGCGCTGCACAACGCCGCCGCCGCCTTGCCCCATGTCGATATCACCAAGCCGCAGTCCGTGGTCGGGACAAATACCGTGGCCTGCATGCAATCGGGCGTCTTTTGGGGTTACATCGGGCTGGTGCGTGAGATATGCGCGCGCATCAAGGCCGAGCGTGGCGTGCCGATGCGCGTGATCTCGACCGGTGGCCTCGCGCCGCTGTTCCAGCAGTCCGAGCCGCTATTCGATGCATTCGAAGACGATTTGACGATCCACGGGCTGGCCGTGATCCACCGCTATAACAAGGAAAACGCATGAGCGACCGCCTGATCTACCTTCCCCTCGGGGGTGCCGGTGAAATCGGCATGAATGCCTATGTCTACGGCTATGGCGCGCCGGGACAGGAGCGGTTGATCGTCGTCGACCTCGGCGTGACCTTTCCCGATATGGACGGCACCCCCGGTGTCGATCTGATCCTGCCCGATATCGCCTGGCTGGAAGAGCGCAAGGCGCAGATCGAAGGCATCTTCATCACCCACGCGCACGAGGATCATGTCGGCGCCATCGGACACTACTGGGAACGTCTCGGCGCACCGGTCTATGCCCGCCGCTTTACCGCCAACATCGCCCGGCGCAAGCTGGCCGAGCACGGCCACCCCGAGAACGTCGTCAAGGTCGTGGACCCATATCCACACATGATCAAATGCGGGCCGCTGACGGTATCCTATCTGCCCATCAGCCACTCGATCCCCGAAAGCGCGGGGCTGTTGATCGACAGCCCCGAAGGACGGGCGATCCACTCGGGTGATTTCAAGATCGATGAGACCCCGGTAGTGGGTGATCCGTGGAACGAGGCATTGTGGGAAGAGGTGTCGAAGGACGGGGTCAAGGTACTGGTTTGCGACAGCACCAACGTCTTTTCGCAAACGCCCGGCCGGTCCGAAGCGTCGATCGGCACGCCTGTCGCAGAGCTGATGAAGGACGCCGGCGGCATGGTCGTCGCCACGACCTTTGCCAGCAACATCGCGCGCCTGAAAACGCTGGCGATCGCTGCGCAACAGGCCGACCGCTCGGTCGTGCTGCTGGGCCGCGCCATGCGCCGCATGGTCGAAGCGGCGGTCGAAGAGGGCATCCTGACGGGATTTCCCGCCACCGTTCCGCCCGAAGATGTCCCGAATATACCGCGCGAAAACCTGATGCTGCTGGTTACCGGATCGCAGGGCGAGCGCCGCGCGGCCTCGGCCCAACTGGCGCAGGGCAACTACATGGGAATCAAGCTCAAGGAAGGGGATACGTTTCTCTTTTCTTCGAAAACCATTCCCGGCAATGAACGCGGCGTGATCCGCATCATGAACCAGCTGTCGGAACTGGGCGTCGATGTGATCGATGATGCGGGCGGGAAATACCATGTCTCGGGCCACGCCAACCGCCCCGATCTCGAACGTCTGCACCAGATCGTGAAACCGCAGATCCTGATCCCGATGCACGGTGAACACCGCCACCTGCGCGAGCATGTCAAGCTTGGCAACCAGGGGGGAATCACGGGGATCGTCGCCGTGAACGGTATGATGATCGATCTGTCCGGCAATGCGCCGACCGTGGCCGAGTATATCGACACGGGCCGCACCTACCTCGATGGCTCGGTGCAGATCGGCGCGCTGGACGGTGTGGTGCGCAACCGCATCCGCATGGCGCTGAACGGGCAGATGGTGGTTACGCTGATCATCGACGAGAATGACGAGCCTCTGGGCGAGCCTTGGGTGGAAACCAACGGGTTGCCCGAGGTCGGTTCGTCCGGTGCGCCACTGGTCGAGGTATTGGAAGAGGACCTGACCCAATTCGTGATGCGCGCGAGCCCCAAGACGCTGGCCGATGACGACAAGCTCGAAAAAGAGCTGCGCAACACCGCCCGCAAGACCGCACAGGACGAGATCGGCAAGAAGCCCGAAGTGATGGTTGTGATCAGCCGTTTGGGGTGACACCGACTTGATCACGGCTCCGTGAACTGTTTAGGTTCTTGCGTTCCCGGATTGGCGGGAAGGTAAAATACGGAGTTCCGAGTGTTTCATTTCAGATCCTTCGCGGTAGCTGCCGCGACTGTCATTTCGCTGGCTGGCTGTGCAACAGATGTGCCACTTGCAGACGGGGCGGTCGTCGAGAACCGCAACGTCATCATCACCAACGCAACCGGACAGACGATCTGGCGTTTTTACGGGTCGCGCGTGACCACGTCTTCATGGGAAGAGGACATTCTGGGGTCGTCGATCCTGTCGAATGGGGATTCGGTCAACATTGATTTTGACGATGGCACAGGCTCTTGCATGTTCGACATGAAGGCGGAGTTCCGTGATGGATCCTCGAAGGTCTTGAACAATGTCGACGTGTGCGCGGTCACGCGGGTCACGTTCCGATAGCGAATGCGCGGGGTCCGCAAGGCTGCGGACCCTACCCAATGCGACCGGATACGCGCGGTGGCTGCGTGTCCCGATCGCCCGCTTCTTTCGCTAGTCTTTCGCCCGTTCTGCAAAGCTCTTGGCTAGAAACGCCGGGATATCCTCGCCGATACCCACGACATCGGGACCGCTG
>Ga0207419_1001022_pt1 | contig 22661 bp, 21 predicted proteins | sample ElkSloMetagenome_4_FD_184723 | JGI IMG/M metagenome (GOLD analysis project Ga0207419, IMG submission 184723) | Hot spring microbial communities from Elkhorn Slough, Monterey Bay, USA - MD2A (version 2) | ecosystem: Environmental > Aquatic > Marine > Intertidal zone > Estuary: Microbial mat ... | reverse complement strand
AAAAAATTCAATTAAAAAAAGCTTTGTAATGCTCAAATCGATCAAAAATTTCCCTAACATATGTTACAGGTTCTGAACCTCTTACATAGCCGTATCTGATGTTTGGCTTATTATAATATTTCGGGTACCTCAATTTTAAAAGCATCTTCTCTACATTATCATCCCATCTTAGAGGATCTAAATTATTAGCTACTGCTAAACGTTTTGCATCTAAAATATGTCCATATCCACAATTGTATGCTGCCAAAGTAAATTTTTGTCTTTCTTTTTTATCTTTAACATCTGTGAATTTGTTGTATATGTCTTTTAAATATAGTGTTCCACCTCGGAGACTTTCCTCTGGATCAGATATGTCTACTATTTCCAGATCCATCGCTGTAGCGGGCATAATCTGCATAAGTCCTCTGGCTCCAACCCATGATTGTGCATTGGGATTGAACTTAGATTCTTGATAAGCCTGCGAGGCTAATAATCTCCAGTCCCATCCTAAGACTTCTGCATGCTTTTTTATGATGTCATCATACTGACTTATTTGCTTATTGTTTAGGCTATAATAATCACTCTGAACTCTTTTTTTGAAGGATCTTTTATTTTTAAAATATTTATTGTAAGTCACTTTATAGCGCAAAGTCTTTCGTTCGTTTTTGATCCAATCGTTGACAGTTTCTCTAAAATTTTTTGCTTTTTTTCTAGTAACCCAGGCAATACGTTGCGTGAAAGAAATTGGAACACTTACATCTAAAACGGGTTGATAAGACGCATTAATTCTAGCTAAATTTTCATCGGCAACTGTATATTTAACTTCTCCCTGAGCGACAAGATCTATTATCTCGTCATCAGAAAGGCTACTATCTAAAGTATCAATATGAATCTTGCCTCCAATCTCATTAGAAAGGCTTTGTAAACGCTCCCAATAGGCTGAATTTCGTCTTATAGAAATCGTTTCACCTATAAGCTCAATAGGATCCTGAACGAGTGATTTCTTAACTGTGGACCATTTTAGGCTTCGATAATTGTCTGGCTTTTTCTGGACCAGAACTTGCCTGGTGGTATATAAACTTTCTGTAAAATCTACTTCCCATTTTCTTTGATTTGTAATGGTTAATCCATGCGCAATAAGATCAACGTCTCCTCTATTTAAAACTTCGAATTGATTATCTAAATTATCTGAAATGACCAATTCCAGTTTTAGGTCTAAATCCTCAGCTAGCTTATTTAATAGCTCATATTCAAAACCCATAGGCTGCCCGCGATATAGGAAATAACTGGTACTACTGTAAACAATTAAAGCTCTTAGAACTCCTTCTTCTTTAATAGCCGAGAGGTCTCTATCAACAGAGTTTGTAACAATGGGGTTTACTAATTCATCTTCAACAAATTCTGTGGATGCAGTTGTCTTATCATTACATCCTAAAATAAGTAATGACACCACAAATCCGAGAATTTTCAAAGAGGTTCTTATATACACTTTTATAAAATATTCTATCAAATTTTTCTAAAAATAGAAGATTGGCGCATAAATGTAAGGATTTTACAAAGTTTTTCAAAAAAGCTTAAGAGATTACTAACTTATGGTAATTCTAAGCTTGAGAATGTTTTATAAAATAGCATGGCTTTTCCTCTATTGATATCAACCTGTTTATTGGCATTAGAAAACGAAAGATTTTCAAAAATAATTAGAAAGTCTCCATTTTCATTTTTAAACCGAAACGTAAACTCATCTTGTGAAGCTTTATTGATATTGTCATATTTATTGGCCATGGCATTAAGATGCGAATTCATATCGTACTCCATGAGCGTTTCACCATAATTCATAAAACTTATCACATTTTTTTCATCGTAAAATAATTGAAGCCCTTTGGTCTCATCAATTTCTTTATCGAGATTGAGGATGGTAAAGTTTGTGTAAGTTGTAATTTCTTCTGCGAAATCTACTTCAAAATTTTTAAGCTTATAGTAAAACCGTGAACCGCTGTTCTTAAAAACTTTATCCAAAACTTGAATGTTGAGTTGATTTACAATCTTCTTTGGCATAGAATAAGAAGACGTTTCCGAAAAAAGTTCTTTAGGATTGAAGCCTAAAAATGCCTCTGTTTTTTGAAGTCTATCCCTGTAATCTAAATATTTTACGATACTGGAAAACCTATCGTATTCTTCTAAAGAAAATGTCTGTTTATCTTTGGCCTCCAGATTTTCCATTATTTCTGCAAATTCATCAATTTGAGCTTGTAATGATATTTTGAAAGCAGATAAAGGGCCAAAAGTGCATAAAAGCACTAAAATAAATATTGACTTCGGATAAAAACTTAATCGCTTTTTACCAGAGAATAGCATATAAAACAAAATACCTGTAATCCAAATAGCCAGCACAACACCAAGATACCTCAGCTCTGTAAAATTATAGTCAGAAATTCTTTTAATAAGCGCAATAAACAATAACGGTAACAAGGGAATAATCGCAAAGAAGTAGTAGGGAAAAAACTTTGTAATTAATACAGAATCATGCTTGTGTCTTACTGGCTCTATACCAATATGAATTAAAAAAGCCAAAAGACTCAAGCCTGAAATAAGATAAGTTACCCAGCCATTGGGCAATTCCCAATCTATTAAAATCTTAATCGCATATGTATAAACGATAAGGATATATAATAAACTTAATGGAATAAGAATATAAACAATAAGCACTTCAGTAGGCTTGGTGAAATTTATGCGCTTATCCAATTGCTCGACCTTAGGAAAATCATGTAAATACACGAATGTGTTGACGATACCGAGACAAAAAATAAAAGTTTGAAAATATATGTTGTCCCCTAAATCGAGATTTAGTAAAAAATCAAATGCTGCAATTGCCAAAGCTAAACCTATATATAATACAATGGCATAAATTCCGCTCCTTATAGTGGCCAAAAGCATGCTTTTAAGATAATTCCAAAATAAACCTTTATCCCACATGAATGTGAATGGAGAAAAAACAACAAACAAATGTCCTGCTAGCAAGAGCAAAAGCCATCGATCGTAGGCCTGTTGTGGCAGATCTTGATTAAGACTACTTAAGTAAAAATAGAACAAAGTCAACCCTAAAAGTATCACTACTTTAAAAACGAATCTGTTCAGGTTGTTATGCTTTAAAGATTCAGAAAGAAATTGGCAACCGACTAACCATGAAACAGAAAGGGTCAACACCATAAGTAAAGGTTGAAAATTGCTTAAATCATTGGAAACAGATAAGATTGAAATTAAAAGAAGACTCCCAAAAATGGCTATAATGGAAACTAGTGGAAATCTCTGTAGACTTTTCTTAGCACTTTGGCTTAGGTTGGACAAAAAGGCCATACGCTATGGTTTTAGGTTTTAAGAAAGTTTTTACACCAACTGTAAAATAAAATCACTAACATAACATAATTTTTAAACAAAAAGTATTCAGTTTATGGCAGGACATAGCAAGTGGGCAAATATAAAACACAGAAAAGGGGCTCAGGACAAAAAAAGAGCAAAACAATTTACAAGAGTTATAAAAGAAATTACAGTTGCAATTAAAGACGGTAATAGTGCTGATCCCGAGACTAATCCAACATTAAGGAACGCTATTGCTAATGCCAAAGGCATCAATATGCCTAAAGACAATATTGAAAGAGCAATTAAAAAGGCCAGTGGTGAAGAAGCAGACAATTTTGAACTTGTTACTTTTGAAGGTTATGGACCTCACGGAATAGCCATTTTTGTTGAATGCACTACAGATAATACAAATAGAACTGTAGCTAGCGTACGCTCAATATTTTCTAAAAATGGAGGTAACCTTAGCACAAATGGTTCTGTTGAATTTCTGTTTGAAAGAAAAGGTGTTTTTGTTATAAATAAATCAGATCTCGACTTTAAAAAAGAAACCCTCGAGCTTAAACTTATTGAAGGTGGTGCTACTGAAATTGAGGAGGAAGACGAACAGTTAATCCTATACACAGAATTTTCTGACTTTGGATTAATGAGCGAATGTCTGGATAACCTCAATATAGAACCAAAAAACGCTGAAATTCAACGATTACCGCTTAGCACGATTGATCTTCCCTTAGATCAGGGAAAACAAATTATGGCTTTAATAGAAAAATTCGAGGACGACGATGACGTTCAAAATGTATATCACAATTTAGAAATTACAGATGAGCTTGTTGAAGAATTAGAATAAATAAGCTTTACTTCCGGTGTGCTGCCATGAACTCTTCAGCTTTTTCGACCATCTTTTTACTTCCACATATAAATGGTACACGTTCATGAAGTTCAGTTGGTTCAATATCCATAATTCGTCTAAATCCATCACTGGCCTTTCCGCCTGCTTGTTCTGCAATAAAAGCCATTGGGTTACATTCGTATAAAAGTCTTAACTTCCCTTTTTCTGCTTTGGAACTTTTAGGATACATATAAATTCCCCCTTTAATCATATTTCTATGAATGTCGGACACCAAAGAACCAATATATCTTGAGGTGTAAGGTCTGTCGCCTTCTTCTTCCTGGCAGTATTTGATGTATTTTTTTACACCAACGGGGAAATGAATATAGTTTCCTTCATTTACAGAATAAATTCGACCCGATTCTGGAAATTGCATGTCGGGATGAGATAAATAGTAAGTACCGATAGCTGGATTTAGTGTAAAACCATTTACACCATGACCTGTGGTGTAAACCAACATGGTAGAAGTTCCATAAATAATATATCCCGCTGCCACCTGTTTGTTTCCTGGTTGTAAAAAATCTTTCATGCTTACAGGCTCACCAGCTGGAGTGACTCTTCTAAACACCGAAAAAATAGTTCCCACAGAAACATTCACGTCAATATTGGAGCTGCCGTCAAGAGGATCCATCAAGACAACATATTTGTTGTCGTGGTTTTTATTTTGCCCCTGAACAGTGATAAAATCTTCCTCTTCTTCTGAAGCGATACCGCAAACTATTTCTCGATTTATAAGGGTTTCAATAAAAAGGTCGTTGGCTAAAACATCAAGTTTTTGTTGATCTTCGCCTTGTACGTTGGTTTCACCATAAGCACCTGTGATGTCCACCAAACCTGCTTTGTTCACCTCGTGATTAACAACTTTGGCGGCCAACCTGATCGAATTAATCAATCTGGATAATTCTCCGGAAGAATATTTAAAGGTTTTCTGGTTTTCGATGATAAATTCTCCTAAGGTTTGATGTGGCTGTCCCATTTACTATTACGTTGTAGTGCTATGCAAAACTAAACAAAAAGTTAAGAAACAATCTTTACTGAAGACAACTTAATTAAAAAATTATAGCAAAATGTTTATTTGGCTAAATTAGTGGCTTTATTACACATTATGGATTATAACATTCGATTTGCAGAACCAAAGGATGTATCTGGTATATTATCGCTTATCAACGAATTAGCAGCTTTTGAAAACGAACCAGACGCTGTAGAAATTAATGAAAATTATTTGCTTAATCATGGTTTTGGAGCAAATCCATCATTTCAATGTTTTGTAGCAAAGGTAAAAAGTGGAGAAATTATAGGAATGGCTCTATTCTATAACAGATTTTCTACCTGGAAAGGCTTAACCATACATCTGGAAGACTTGATCGTAAAATCAGAACATAGAAAAAAAGGTATCGGAAAAGCCTTGTTTGAAAGATTATTAGGTTATGCAAAATCAGAAAAAATAAATAGGCTGGAGTGGGTAGTATTGGATTGGAATTCAAATGCCATCAAATTCTATGAATCTTATGGCGCTACGGTTTTTAAAGAATGGAGAACGGTGCAGATGGAGAGAGAACAAATAATGAATTTTTAAAAAGAAGTTAATTCCTAAAACCTTATTCGTTTTCTGTAGTCTAAGAAAAAATTCAAAAAAAATATGGTAGAGATATTCAAATTTGGAGGGGCGTCCGTCAAAGATGCAAAAGGCGTTAGAAATGTTGCTAATGTGATAAAACTAATGGGGAAAAGCCAGAAAGTTATCGTGATATCAGCCATGGGAAAAACTACAAATGCCTTAGAAAAAATTATAGAATTATATTTTGCGAAAGATGAAACGATAAAAACAAAGATTGAAGATTTGAGAGCTTTTCATCATAACATCTTAGATGATTTATTTGAAACTAAGCAACATCCAGCTTACACTAAAGTTAATTATTTCTTTGATGAGCTAGCCATATTTTTAGATAGGAATAAATCTCCGAACTATGACTTTGTTTATGATCAAATTGTAGCCTTTGGAGAATTGATTAGCACGAGTATAGTCAGTCAATTTTTAATGACTCAAGGCTTAGAAAATGTTTGGCATGATTGCAGAAATTTAATTGATACCGATAGTACTTACCGGGATGCAGAAGTGAATTGGGAACAGACGCAGAGCAAAATCAAAGCTCACATTAATTTAGACGAACTCAATATTACTCAAGGGTTTATTGGTTCGGACGAAAACAATTTTACTACCACGCTAGGCCGTGAGGGAAGTGATTATACTGCTGGAATTTTAGCTTATTGTCTCAATGCAGAAAATGTTACTATTTGGAAAGATGTACCAGGTGTCCTTAATGGAGATCCCAGTGTTTTTGAAAATACTCAACTTCTTAATCAGATTTCATATGAGGAAGCTATCGAGTTGGCATTTTTTGGAGCATCAGTCATTCACCCAAAAACCCTTCAACCACTCAAACAAAAGGAAATTGCACTGTACGTGAAATCATTTTACGATCCAAAAGCCCCTGGAACCTGCGTCACAAAAGGAGAAGCGATTCAGCCAGAAGTACCGTGTTTTATTGTGAAAAACGATTTGATATTATTATCTCTTTCAACCTTGGATTTTTCATTTTTTGTTGAAGATAACATCAGTGAAATTTTTGCTTTGTTTCATAAATATCAAATCAAAGTAGATTTAATTCAAAACTCTGCCATTAGTTTTTCGGTCTGTATAGACAATAAGTTCAAAAATGCTGATAAATTGATAGAAGTACTTAAAGCTAAGTTCAAAGTGAATGCAGAAAAAAACACAACTTTACTCACCATTAGGCATTTTGACGAAAAGTCGATCAATAAACTGACCAGGAATAAAAAAGTTTTACTCAAGCAATTTACCCAAAGTACAGTACAATTCGTGCTTAAACACTAGCAGCTTAGAATAATTTGTTTATATTTCAAATTATAAAAAATTTTAATGATAGATATAGACAATCTTGTTTCCAAATTAAAGCAAAAAGATGTCAATGCTTTTGAAAAATTGCATGAGATGTATTCCAAAAATATTTGCGGAGCAATAAATGTGATCGTCAATGATGAAGCCATTGCCAAAGAACTTTGCCAGGATGTTTTTTTGAAGGTGTGGGAAAAATCTGATATGTACGATAAGTCAAAAGGAAGATTTTTTACCTGGCTTCTAAATATCGCAAGAAATAAAGCCATAGATTATACAAGATCTAAAGCCTACAAAATCAAAAAAAAGAACCATTCTATAGATTTATTCGTAAGTATAGGTGAAAAGCCGACCGAAATCGGCAAAGATCCAGAAGAGTATAAAAGGTTAAGGTTCATGCTAAAGACTTTAAAGGATAAATGTATAGAAATCATTAAGAATTTATACTTTAAAGGCATGACTCAGGCAGATGCGGCAGAGTCACTATCAATACCTTTAGGAACTGTGAAAAGTAGAAATAGAAATTGTATCAAAGAATTAAGAAATAAAATGAGCGATGGATAACAAAGAGTTAATATCATCTGGAGACTTAGAGCTCTACATTGCTGGCTTATTACCCGATGAAAGAGCAAAAGAAATCTCTGATATCATTGAAAAAGACGATGAGGTAAAAAAGGAAGTTGAAGCCATAGAACATATTATCCTCAAACTTTCAGAGGAATCTACTACCCAAAAAGATCTGGACTTCACTACTCTTTTAAAAAATATCATAACGAGAAAGAACGATACCTTCGTAATACCGCATTCTACCGAAGAAAAACCAAAAAACAAGGTTGTAACACTGGTAACATTTATAGGTTGGGCAGCGGCGATAGTATTTTTAGTCCTTTTCGGGCTTGAATATTCTGAATCTAAGTCGATTCAGGAATCCTTAGACCAACAGATTGTTGAAAAAACTTCTATTGAAGAAGAATTACAAAATGTTGAACAAAATGTAGCTTACCAAGAAGGGCTGCTAGAACTTATTACCTCAGAAGATACTGAGACCGTTAAATTAGCTGGTCAAAGTATTTCGCCGAGCTCCAATGTAAAAGTTTACTGGAATACAGATCAAAACAAAGTAGTGATTGACGCCAGTACTTTACCGGAAGCGCCAGAAGGTATGGTATATCAAGTTTGGTCTCTTAAATTAGAACCACTCACTCCAACCAGTTTAGGACTTCTTGAAAATTATACTAAAGACAATAATCTGTTTGTTCTGGAAAACACCAATATTTCAGAAGGATTTGGTATTACTCTCGAGCCAGCCGGCGGAAGCGATGTTCCAACACTTGAGAAACTATACGTTCTCGGCACAACAACCGTTTAGTATTTACAAATTAGAATAGTCTTTTCTAAACTCTTTTAAAGAATACCATTCGTGTGTTTTTATGCCATTTTGGTAATATTCGGCTTTTACAGGTTGTCCTTTGACTCTGTGAATTGATAATCCCTCTTTTTTAGAGTTTTCATATTTTACCTCTTCAATAGTGTCAGCATTGTAAATTTTCCACCATTCTGTTTTGTTTCCATTATTGTAAGACCCTTCTGTTGAGATTTCTCCATCAGGGTTATAAAAATACCAATAACCATTTTTCTCATCTTCTACAAAATGGCCCTTAGACTTTAAGTTACCATTATTATAGTAGAAGTACCAATATTTCACTTTCATATCATTTTGTATCCAACCTTCACTTTTCAATTTTCCATTATCGAAATAATCTTTTGAATACTCTGGTGATACTACAAGAATTAAGGTAAATATATAAATTATACTGAATGATTTCATACTTCTTTTACTATAAATACGGAAATTAAAAAAAAAAGTTCAAAAAAAATGAACCCTAAGAATCTATACTCCGTATGTAGAATAAACAATATACTATGAAACAATTAAAAATTTTTATGCTGATAGCCTTTATAGGCAGTCTAGCAAATGCGCAAACAGGCGTATCGGGATTTATGAAATCCAAAGGAGAAGGTAGTTTATCATTATCTACAGCTGTTGAGAATTACGACAAAGTACTTTTAGTGCCTTCAGAAATTGATGGCGTTCCAGTATTTAATGACGTACAGATTAACAGTTACAATCTATATTTCGAATACGGAATAACAGATCGATTTAATGTGTCTTTAAATTTACCACATATTACATCAACTGGTAATGCCACGGATGCCATCTTACAAGAAACAGGTTTTGAAAATGAAAGAAGTGGTTTTCAGGACATGAGTTTAAACCTAAAGTATTTGGTTGCTGGAATTGATTTTGAAAGCTCAAACTTAAATTTTATGGCAAATTTAGGATTTGAAACACCGCTATCTGATTATGAAGTGGACGAAGGCTTGCAATCAATTATTGCCATTGGTAATAGATCAACACGATTTAATCAAGTAGGTATTGCTCAATTTAAAATGGAAAATGGTTTTTTTGCAACTGGTCAATTAGGCTATAGTGTAAGATCTGATGAAGTTCCAGATGCTATCCTAAGTCAATTAAAAGTTGGTTATGCTGGTTCTAAATTTTATGGAGACGTATATATAGGATCACAGAAATCTCAGTCTGGTGTAGATATCCTCGGAGAAGGATTTACAGGCTTCTTTCCTGCTACACGTGTAAGCTTTACAAGAATAGGAGCTAACTTTTACGTTCCTGTGTATGAAAGTTTTGGTCTAAGTGCTGGCTATGCAAGCATAATAGACGGTAGAAACATAGGTAAAGCCACTACATTCTTTGGCGGACTAAATTATTCATTCTAAAAAAAAAAATCATGAATTATAATTATTTAAAAATATCAACTTTATTAATCGCTTTCATAACATTTATCTCATGTGAGACCGAGAGTGATTTTGAAAACGAAACGCCTTCAATTGCTAATATAGCAGTTTCAAATGCTGACTTTTCAACTTTAGAAGATGCAGCTATTCAAGGTGGCCTTGCTGTTACTTTAAGTAACTCAAATCCTAATGACCCAAGTGGAAGCTATACAGTATTTGCACCAAACAATGATGCATTTGCCAGACTAGGACTTAACTCAGAGACTTTAGGGGTTTTAAATGACGATTTTCTAACCAATACATTACTGTATCATACCTCTAATGGAGATTTACCATCTCAAAATATTAATACAACAGATATGTTTCCATCTTTACTGGGTGTGAACAGAAGATTTGTAGAACGAGATGGAGATCTTTTTATTAATGGATCAAGAATATTAGCTACAGATATAAATGCAAGCAATGGTACTGTACATGTCATTGATAAGGTGATGATTGGTACTGGTGGAGATATTGTACAGTCTGCCATTGCTTTAACCCAATCAGAAGTTTTTGTAAACCCTGAACTTACTTTTCTGGTTGAAGCTGTTCTTTATGCAGATTTAGCAGAAGCATTATCAGCATCAGAAGATAGTCCTTCATTTACTGTATTTGCACCAACAGATCAAGCCTTTATAGATTTAGGAAATGCATTGGGCTTAACTTTTGATGAACCTGCAGATATTAGACAATTACCTGTTGAGACAGTAACAGCAGTACTGTTAAATCACGTTGTTGCAAACGATGGGCAATTTACATCAGAATTAAACCAAGGTATGATAACTCCGTTAGGAGGTGAACCTTTAATGTTAGGCGCTTACGATAATGGTGTGCTATCAGTACAAGGACAAGGCAATCAAAACCCAGCGAACATGATTATTCCTGATGTACAAGCCACAAATGGTGTAATACATGTGGTAGACACAGTGTTATTACCTAATTTGTAATTAGTTGATTGTTACCTAATTTATGTTTATAGTAACTTGTTTTTAGTGTATATCATAAGTTGTGTTTAGGTTGGAAGTTGCGGCGTAATGGCCGCAACTTTTTTTTGTAATACAAACAGACTTTAATAATCTTTAAAAATTGACTAATTTTGATTTCTCATTGTAAAACAAAAGTCTGTATGCCAATTATAAATTCCAAAGAGTTAGCTGACGGACTTGGCATTAGCAAACTAGGACCTCTGGGTAAACTTTTTGGGTTTTCACTATTACAGATAACCAGGCTCAATAAGCTAAATAGAATCTACGATAGATATAAACATTTAGAGGCTTTAGACTTTTTAGATGCTGTATTACTAGAATTAGGAGTATCCTTTCAAATTCCTGAAAAAGACTTAAAGAGAATTCCAAAGACTGATAGTTTTATTAGTATATCCAATCATCCATTAGGGGCAATAGATGGCATGATTCTACTTAAACTGATGTTGGAGTCGCGTGACGATTATAAAGTGATTGCCAATTTTTTGTTGCAAAGACTTAAGCCGCTAGAAGAAACTGTAATGCCGGTAAATCCTTTTGAAACCAGACAGGAAATTAAGTCTAGCGTGTCAGGAATCAAACAGGCTTTAACCCACTTAAAAGATGGCCATCCGTTAGGTATTTTTCCGGCTGGAGAGGTATCTACTTTTAAAGAAGACAGAGCCATAGTAGACAAACCTTGGACAGATGAAGCCGTGAAACTGATCAAAAAAGCAAAAGTTCCGGTTTTACCCGTTTATTTTCATGCAAAAAACAGTTTAGCCTTTTACAAGTTGGCTAACCTTAGTGATGATTTGAGGACTGCTAAGATTCCCAGTGAAATGCTAAACCAAAGAAGTCGCGATATCATTGTAAGGATTGGTTATCCAATTTCTGTAAAGGACCAGGAAGAATATCAGGATTTAAACGAATACAAGGCTTTTCTCAGAAAAAAAACCTATATGTTGTCCAGTAGTTTTGAAAAGTCAAACCTCATCACTAGGTTTCCAAAGCAGATTAAGCTACCTATTCCGCAAAGGACCAAGAAAATAGTTTCAGAAAGTTCACAACAAAGCATTTTAAGGGAAATTGAAGTTTGCAACGAGCAGAAAAAGTGCTTAACAAAAAGTAAGAATTATGTAGTCTATTTTGCAAAACAAGCACTTGTCCCAAATATTGTGAGAGAAATAGGTAGACTTCGCGAAATCACGTTCAGGTCTATTGGTGAAGGCACGAATAAACCCATTGACTTAGATAAATACGACAGATACTACTACCACATGTTTTTGTGGGATGACGATGCCAAAAAAATTGCAGGCGCTTACAGAATGGGGCTTGGTAAGGAAATATACAGTCAACATGGTATGGAAGGTTTTTACCTTAGTGAATTGTTTAAATTTGAACCAGAATCTCATAATTTAATGAGCTCTGCAATAGAAATGGGCAGAGCATTTATAACTCAGGAATATCAACAAAAACCAATGCCTTTATTTTTGCTTTGGAAAGGGATTGTACACTGTACACTAAGATTTCCTGAACATAAATATTTGATTGGAGGCGTGAGTATCAGTAATAAATTTTCAAACTTTTCTAAATCTATCATGATAGAATTTATGAAATCTAATTATTACGATCCTTATTTGGCACAATATGTTCATCCAAAGAAAGAATTTAAAGTCAAACTAAAAGATGGAGATAAAGATTTCGTATTTGACGCTACCAAAGCTGACCTCAACAAATTTGACAAATTAATTGAGGAACTAGAGACAGATAACTTAAGATTACCTGTATTAATCAAGAAATACATTAAGCAGAATGCAAAAGTTGTGGCTTTTAATGTTGATCCACTTTTTAATAATTCTGTTGATGGTCTGATGTATATTAGAATTAAAGACTTACCTGAAAGCACTGTTAAACCTGTTCTTGAAGAATTTCAGGCCGAATTAGAAGAACACCAAAAAACCAAATAATTATGTCAAGTATATTTACTAAAATCATCAATGGCGAGATACCTTGTCATAAAATAGCCGAAACAGAGGACTTTATTGCTTTTTTTGATATCAACCCTAATGCAAAAGGACATACACTTTGTGTTCCTAAAAAAGAAGTAGACAAACTTTTTGATCTAGATGAAGATACTTACAACAAATTAATGGGTTTTAGTAGAAAGGTTGCTTTAGCGCTTCGAGAAGTTGTTGAGTGTAAACGTATCGGGATGTCTGTCGTTGGGTTGGAAGTGCCTCATGTTCACGTGCATTTGATTCCTTTGAATCATATGGATGAAATGCGGTTTGATAAAAAAGTAAAACTTACCGATGAGGAGTTTCAAAACCTTGCAAATAAAGCTGCTGAAGCTTATCAAAATTTATAATTCGGTCTATATGTTGACTGTATTACTATGAATTGGGTCAGATAAGTGACGCAATTTGTTACTTTTTCCTGCTCAACCACTTCAAGGCCTCTCTTTTACTCAATTTGTGTAAGTCATGTTTTTCAACAAAAGCCAACACCCATTCCGAATTGGTTTTACTGTATTCCCTCAAAATCCAGCCAATCGCCTTATTGATAAAAAATTCATTAGAATCCAAAAGGAACTTTATATTGTGTTCTAACAACTCTGTGTCAAGATTGTTTTTATATTTTAACTGAAAGAGAAGGGAAGTGCGTTGTAACCAAAGGTGTTCGCTTAAAAGCCATTTTTGACATGTATCCCATTTATTGTCAGGATAAGTTTTAAAATACCTACTAACTAAATTTGAAGCAATAAAATCTACGGTATCCCACCAGGATTTATGAGTAATCATGTATTCGTAGAGATGAATGTCTTTTTCTTCCTGATTTTTGATGTATTTCAGAGCTAGTTCCTGACCGCAGTATTGCAATTCTCTTTGAGGCGCTTCCCAAAGCTTTTTGATGACTTCTGGCAATTTTTCTTTCTTAAGAAGTTCGTCTTTTTTAAAAAATAGCCTTTGAAGTTGTTTTCTTTCAGGAGATTTGAGCCCATAAAACTCAAAATGGTTTTTCATGTAGGCAGATTGGCCTTTGGCAATTTCCGGGTTTGAGGCCTTTCGGAAGGAATTAATAATAATAGAAGTATAATCCATCATCATAATAAAGCAAAAATCTAAGCTGTTATTTAACCATTAAAGCAGTAAGAGTATCTAGTGTAAAACAAGCTATTCTAAGATTTAATATGTAAACTTAGTAATTACACCTTTTAAATCAGGAAACATTTCGACCAATTCCTGTCTTGAGGGCATCTCAAAATCCTGAAAATCAAAGCCTGGTGAAACTGTGCAGCCTACAAATGAAAAAGCATCTTTTTCTATGACTTCTGCGGCAAACCATACGCCTCCTTCAACAACATACTGAGGAACATGATCTGAGTCTAAATCTCTGCCAATAACTGCAAACGTATATGTTCCATCTTTGGATATCATATGAATTTTGAGTGGCGAACCTTCGTAAAAATGCCACATTTCATCTTGTTTAATGCGATGAAAAGCAGAAAATTGATCTGAAGTCAGTAAAAAATAAATGCCAGTTGAATAATTTCGTCTCCCTTGATAATCAGAACTTAAAGATCTTGTTTCAATTTCCCCTTTACTCCTGTAAGTTTCCCTAAAATAGCCACCTTCCGGATGTGGCTGGAGTTGGAGTTTTTGAATAATTTTCTGACTAGTGAGCATATTGACAATTTTAAACTAAAAAGCCATCCTTAAGGATGGCTAGATAGTGTTTTAAATAATTTGATCTAGTAAACTAAAGCTCTATTGTCTTCAATCTCTTTGGCATCCTTTAAAGCTTTAATTACCGTATTATTAGGATTTTGTAACTTTTGCATTCTCTCTTTCGTTTCTCTCAAGGCTGCGCTTTTGTAAGAAGGCAGTTCAGGTGCTTCTACCCTATTGGTAAGCTTAATAACGTAAACCCCTTTTTGCCCAACTATAGGCTGACTAACCTGATCTTTCTCAAGTGCAAAAGCAGCGCCAACCACTTTAGGCTCCTGACCAGCACCTGGAATAAGTGGGCTTGCCATATTGACTGCGCTAGCGGTCTGGACATTAACTCCAAATTGAGAAGCAACATCACTTAAATTATCAGAACTTATTTGAGATAATATAGATTCTGCTTTTTTCTCTTTTTCTAATATAGGAGTAACTATTGCAGAAGCTTGTTGTGCAGACTGAAGGCCTTCTTTTGTTTTATTATTGAGTTGGACAACAACATAACCTTTGTCAATATCAAATTGTTTGATATCACCAATGGATTGTTCTTCTCCAAATGCCCAGCTTACAATATTTCTTTGTGCGCCTAAACCGGGAATATTTTCATCTAATTCTTTAATGCCTAGAACTGGTTTCACTTCATAACCGTTAGACTCAGCAACTTCGGCAAATTCTCCATCTCTGGCTTCTAAGAAGAAATTACCTGCATCTTTATAAACAGTATTTAAAGTTTCTTCAGAAGGTTTGATGTTGATTATTAAATCTGCAAATTTATACATCATACTTTCATCTGATACTTCATCTACTTTTACAATGTGATATCCGAACTGAGTCTCTACTAAGCCGATATATCCAGGTTCGTTATTGAAAACAGCTTCATTAAAACTTGGCACAAATCTTCCGTATGGATTCCAGCCTAAATCACCTTCTTTGGCTCCGCTTCCAGGATCATCTGAATAATCTGCTGCTAATTCTGCTAATTTGCCAGGATTTCCTTTGATAACATCAAATAAACTATCTGCTATTTTTTTAGCATCTTCAGGATTTTCAACAGCTTTAGGTGCTCTATTCGATATAAGAATATGGCTGGCTTTCACAGAGTCTGCCATCATTTGTGTTTCTACAAGTTTTGTAGCTTTCCAAGCATTATTTTCTTTAAAAGGACCATAAACGCCTCCAACTTCTAAAGCAAGTAATTCACTTTTTCTAGCCGATGGTAATTTATTTTCAAAACTAAAGTTTGCAGTGTAAGGCTCATCAGAATTATTATTGACAAATGATTCAGCGTTTTCTGTTGTCTTATATTCATCAATAAGTTCTCTCAAGTTTTGTTCTGCCTGATCTTCATCAGCTTTTGAGGCTTTATCTTCAAAAAGTACATATTGAATATCCCTTTGTGCTTCCTGTTCAAATTTATCAGGATTTTCGTTAATATATGCTTTAATATCAGAGTCTGTAACTTCTATTTCTGAAGCCTTATCAAACGGGACTCTAACCACCTGAAAAGTAACATTGTCTGAATCTAATTTATGGTTTTGTTTAGCTTCTAATTGTGTTGCTCCGACACCAGCTTTGATAAGGTTAAGATAAATATCTCTTCGCACTTGGTTAGCAATACTTCTTTCATATTGTTGCCATTGCTCGTACTGCTGTGGTTGTGTCGCTTTTAGATTTGCCAGATATTCTGTCATCACTTCTTCGTCAAAAAAGCCATCTTCATTAGAAAAATTTGGGTTTCCTGCAAGAGTTTCTGCAAGCTTGTTTATGATTTGATCACGACCAACTTGTATGCCGAGTGTTTCAAACTCTTCCTCTAAAACCAATTCCTGAACCTTGCTGTCCCAAACAGATTTCACTGCTTGCATGGTTGTAGATCTGCCTTGAGTTTGTCTTATGTAATTCTCGACATTTCTTGCAAATTCTGTTCTGTCTATTTCTTTATCTCCAACTTGACCAATTTTGTCTACTGCTTTTGGTTGAGAAAAGCTACTATTGGTAATTAAATCTGATAATACAAATGCAAAAAGTGCCATCGCAATGATTATTATTAATACTGCTGTCTTTTTACGTATTGAGTTTAAAATCGCCATGATTTATCCTTTAAAAAATATAGTTTGCGAAAATAAGGTTTTTGTTGAAAATAAGGCCTATAACCTATTAATATTTAATTGGCAAATATCAATCTATATCATCTAGAAATGAAAGCTGAATGAGTTCAATTTTTTTATTTGAAGCTTCAAGAATTTTAATTTTGAAATTGTCTATAACAAAACTTGTATCAGCTTCCGGTATTTCTTCAGCATGGTTCATGATATAACCGCCAAGAGTCTCGTAAGATTCACTTCTAGGAATGTTAATCTTATATTTTTCATTAAGATAATCTACCTCGTGTCTTGCTGAAAATTTGTAAATGCTGTCTTCTAATTCTTCTTCGATAAGAACAACCGGGTCATGTTCATCTTCAATTTCACCAAACAGTTCTTCTACAATATCTTCAACGGTCATCATCCCACTTGTGCCACCATATTCATCAATTACAACAGCGATACTTTTTTGTTTTTTGATTAGATTATTCAACACTTCTTTCACGTGCACTGTTTCAGGAACAAAAATGACGTTTCTTAAAATATCCGAAATATGCTCCGGATGTTTAAACATATCAAAGGAATGGACATATCCTACAATATCATCATTCGATTCTTTGTAAATGAGTATTTTGGACAATCCTGTTTTTGTAAATAAATCAATGAGGTTTTTTGGGTTTTCTTCTATTTCTACAGCGATAATTTCATTTCTTGGGATCATCACCTCTCTAGCTTTTACATTAGAAAATTGAAGCGCATTCTGAAAAATCTGAATTTCAGAATCTACATCACCGTTTTCTTCGGCGGAATCCATATGTTCGCTGATATAGTGTCCTAATTCTACCTTCGTGAAGTTTAATTGGACACTATCTCCTTTTACTTTAAAAAGTCTTTTTAAAATATTATCAGTTAACCAAATAATAAAATCTGTAATAAACCAAAATACGACATAAAAAATTATCGTTGGTACAGCCAAAATCCGAAAAACTTTATTGGCGTAAATCTGAAAAAAAACTTTAGGTAAAAACTCGGCTGTAATTAAAATCAGTAAGGTTGAAATAAGTGTTTGTGTAAAAAGTCTGGCCTCGTGTGTAAAATAATAGAGTATATCACTACCCGTTTCTAGACTCTCAAGCCAAGTCGTCAGTACATCTCCCATAAACAAACCGTAAACCACAAGCGCTACATTGTTTCCTAAAAGCATTGTAGCAATAAACTTTGAGGGCTTTTCAGTAAGAATTCTAAGGATATTGGCTATGAAGCTATTTTGCTTCTTTTCTATTTCGATACTGAGCTTATTTGAAGATACATAAGCAATTTCCATACCTGAGAAAAAAGCAGAAAGAAGCAGAGAAACAGCTATAATAATCCAGTCTGTTTGCATCAGGATTTGTTGTTATACTTATTTCTGAAATGTCTTTTAAAGAAGAACATAAATACGGCAACCAGTCCAAGGAAAATAAAAAGAAATGCTCTTTGGCTTGATTCGTTATAAACTCGAGCTGCTTCTATAAAAAATAGTATTGCAAAAACCAAGTATGCATATTGGAAATATTTGAAAAATTTCAAATTCTATAATTTAAACATTAAAATACAAAAATAGTTATTTTTTGAATTACAGATTACCAAGATAAACGCTGATCATTGAACAAATGTAATTCTATTGTTCTTCCTCAATGATTTGGTTACCTGTATTTGAACGAGACTTAAAAAGGGAAAATTCTTGATTTGAATCAAATCCACTACCCTCGTTTTCTGAACCATTACTGAGTTTGATTTTGTAATCTCTATCCGTAAAAACCCATTGTTTGTCAGTATCCCAGTATAGTTGTGTGGTTGTGAGAATAAGGCTATCGGACGTAATGATCTTTACATTGTTTCGCATGTCTATAAGACTAAAGCTATTAAATACGACGGCTGAATCTGCATAAATAGTATTTTTAGTAGAGTCTGGATTAAAAAAATCTACTTCTACACCATCTGGAAAAATTCTATATCCAATTTTATCCTGAGAGAAATCTAAAATTTTAGGGCTTTTTAAGTTGGCTTTTACCTTGCCACTATCTGTGTAAAAAAGATTGACGTCTTTTGTCACGCCCTGTGGAACGTCAACTTCTTGGTTGAATTTATTGGCCTCGCTGTAAGAATTATCGCAAGAAAAAAGCATTGTAATACCCATTAGTACTACAATGCTTTCTGTTTTGATAGAATTAAAAATCATATTAAATGCCAGGCACTTTCACGCTACCTCCAACCCAGCAATTAAAGTTAATTGTTTTGCCAGCCATTCCCGCCTGGAAAATATCTGCTTTAGATGGCGCTCTTTGATCGTAACTGGATGCTGTTTGATTTGCATTATCAGCTATTGTCGCATCAACACTAGCTGCACGTCTTGCATAGTTAGAGGCTTTCCAGTAAATAGCTCTCTTTTCGAAAGTACTTCCACCACAATCATTGGCACTTTTTGCTATCATATCAGCAATTCTTAAGTAAGCTATACCTAGAGATGGTTTATTTTTAAGAGCTAAATTATAGTATTTTCTAGCCGATGAAAAAGAACCTCTCTTTCTATAAATTTCTGCGATTGTGAAGTAATCTTTGGCTTTATCGAGTGGATTTTCTTCTAGCTCTGCAGCATTGTTATAGTATTCTAAAGCTTTGTTAGTATTACCATTTTCTTCAGCTAACCTACCAAGATAAAATGCAGTTCTTGCAGAAGGCTCAAGATCGTGCAGCGATTCTACTAACTTGAAAAACAGTGGATCTCCAGTACAGTCTTTGGCGCTCATTCTAGAAGCGGCCACTCTTAACCAGTCCTTGTCTCCTTTTTTCTCTTCAAAATCTTTATTATACATTGGGATCAGGTTATCGCAATCTGCTTTCTCTCCCAATTTCCCATTGATACCTTTTTTAATTTTAGCGTAATTTCTTAGATAGATGCCTGAATTCTTTAAAATTCTAGCTTCTTTTGCTGTTAATTTTTCACCGTTTTCCTGTTTTACAACGAGAGGCTCAGCAAGAATAGCTTGCTCATTTTCCATACGCTCAATTTGACCAATAACTTCATCATATTTAACGAACAATTGATTAATAGTTTGCTTTTCTGCATCTACCAGATTATCTAATAGCAAGAAATATATATAAAGACCCACTGGAGACTGAAAATTATCAGGGTCTTTGTTCCAAGCGTCATCAAAATAGCTATAAATTTCTTCAACACTTCCCATTTGGTTTTCGTACATAATTTTACCGATGTCGGGTTTTATTTTACCCACCGGCGATTTTTGTGGAAAATGCTCAAGTCTGAGTTTTAGATTATCAATAGCCATTTGAACGTACTCTTTCTTTTTGGCTTCATCTTCTGTTTGGTCTATTAAATCCTCAAACATGTTATCTGCTCTCTGATAAAGTGCAATGCTCACTTTTGGGCAATCGTTTATCAGTTTTTTGTAGCGTGGCAGTGCGTCCTCATATATCTCTGCTTTTGCACTATCATTAAATAAACTTAACTCTTTAGTACAGTCGTCTGTCGCGTAGCTATTGGAAAAACCAAAAAGAGCAGTTATAAGTAAAACAAAAAATTTAGTTTTCATAGTCATTATATTTAGTTATACTTTGGTTTTTGAAACCATAAATCATTAAAAGAAAAACTTACAAATAGGCTTAAGTGATTTTCTTGTATCAAACCATTTGTAGTTGTGCCGCGGATCCAATATTCCGCTCCAACGTTTATATTGGTAAAAAATCTTCCGGCGGGTAAACCTAACCCAAAAGATATGCCAAACTCATCAATAGACTCTCCTCTAAAATCTAAACCTGTTTGAGAATATCGCAAACCACCTCTATAACTCACTCTATTAAAGTAAGATCTCGGCGAATTATATCTAGGAATAAAAAAGCCACCAATTTTAAATTCTTCTCTATCCACGAAGCTTAAGTCCTGATTATTATTAAAATTGATGGAACTAAAATCTCCAGCACCTTGATGAGTGTATTCTAAACCAACGTACCAGTTTCTATCCTTTCCAAGTCCAATACCTGCATTAATTCTTTGTCCTAAATTAAGCTGTGATTGAGTAGAAATGGTTTCGTTTGCTCCCTGATCTACTATGATTTCGCTACCATCATTACCAAAAACAATTGTTGCCAGCTGTCTGTCGTTTTCTGCATCCAATGTACTTTCTGGTGAAAACCCTGCTGAGAATCTCATTGTGTATTTTTTGAGTAAGTTAAGCTGATATTGTAATCCAAAATCCAAATTAAAGCCATTAATGTTGCTAGAGTTTATCTCTCTGGAAGCTCTTTCTATATCTGTAATAGCTAGTATGTTTTTATTTTCAATATCTCCAAAATTATAATTGGCAGTTACTCCTAAACTCAGGTTTTTTATTATATCTACACCACCAGAAAAATATACCGTGTTAAGCCCGCCTCTACCATTAAGGGATCTGGCTACATTATCATCTAATGATTGGATTTCATAGCCAACCGCTGATAATGGCTTAAGCCCGAATCCTAAACCAAATTTTTTGAGAGGTATTCCCAAAGCAATGTAGTCTACAGTAGAAAAATTTATTTGATCTGTTTGAGAACCATTGTCTAAACTGACTGAATTTGCCGTAGCACCAACACTAAAGGTCGTAAGTTTTAACTTTGAGTAGGCTGCCGGGTTTTGTAAATTTAAATGTATACTATCTGCAAAAGAACTAATACCACCCATAGAACGATTTTCGACGGTTCCTCTAAAGGTTTCATTACCTATACCGAAAAAAGAGTACGGTGAAAAAGTACCCTCTTGAGAAAAGAGGCTTAGTGGAAGTAGTAATAAGAATAAGGTTTTTTTAATCATTCAAAAGGTATTCAAGGATCGAATTAAGTCCTAACAGCTGAAATTTTGAGTTCGCAAATATGACATTTTTTAGTTTTGTTGACAAGAAATGTTGGTCACCTCCTGTTAAAATAATTGTTAAATCTTTAAAGTCAGACATATAACTTTCAATGTTTTGATCTATTTCATAGACAGTTCCATTTATAACACCATTTAGTATGGCATCTCTTGTGTTTTTTCCTATAGGTGAAGTAGCAGCTTTAGATAGTGAGAGCAGTGGCAAGCCTTCAGTATAATGATTCAAAGCTTTTAATCGCATTACCAATCCCGGAGAAATACTACCGCCTAAATATTCTGCCTTTTCTGTAATAATATCATACGTTACACAGGTGCCAGCATCAATAACCAGTACATTTTTTGAAGGATATATAGTATACGCCGCTGTTACCAAAGCTAGTCTATCCAGTCCTAAAGTTTTGGGAGTTTCGTATGTGTTGAGAAAAGGCAGCTTTGTATCGTGATCGAACTTAAAGGTATTGCTATTTTCTTTGAAGAATTCAATGATCGATTGATCTACTTTTCCGGAAGCAGAGTATAGAATATTTTTGATTTGGTATTCCTTAAAAATTGGATAAACTGACTTTAAAAAATTTTGGTGATTCGTTTTACTCTCCCATACGATGCTATCACTTTCAAAAAGTGCAGCTTTTATTAAGGTATTTCCTATGTCTACAACCAAATTCATGCGGAGCAAAAGTAATAAATCATTTTTTTGATTATTTGTTTTGGCAATACAATAATAGAATATATATTTGCACACCCAAAAATGGTGCCTTAGTTTCCCGTCCCGAATCATCGGGATCGGAAATAGGCAAAGAGCTGAAAATAGAAATATTAAAGTTCTAATGGTGCCTTAGCTCAGTTGGTAGAGCAAAGGACTGAAAATCCTTGTGTCCCTGGTTCGATTCCTGGAGGCACCACCTTTTGAAAACCTCATCTTATGATGGGGTTTTTTTGGTTTTTTGATTGTGTGCCTGGTTCCTCCGATGCTTCGGAGCTGGAGGCAC
>Ga0207419_1001021_pt1 | contig 22670 bp, 24 predicted proteins | sample ElkSloMetagenome_4_FD_184723 | JGI IMG/M metagenome (GOLD analysis project Ga0207419, IMG submission 184723) | Hot spring microbial communities from Elkhorn Slough, Monterey Bay, USA - MD2A (version 2) | ecosystem: Environmental > Aquatic > Marine > Intertidal zone > Estuary: Microbial mat ... | reverse complement strand
TACGGTAACTATTTTTGAGACCTACAATTTCTTCGGTCAATTGGTGATACTCTTACTATTTCAATTTGGTGGGATTGGATATATGACACTGACAACTTACTATCTGCTATTTTCAGCACAAAAAGTTTCTCACTGGCATAAAAAAATAATAGGAGCCGAATTCGATATGCCAAAGAAAATCAGAATAAAAGATTTTATTAAAAGTCTGGTTGTATTCACTATAGTTATGGAAATTCTCGGAGCAATTTCACTATTTATTGCCTTTGAGATGGATGGCATGGAAACTTCAAAAGCGATATGGTTTGGTATCTTTCATAGCGTATCTTCTTTTTGTACAGCAGGATTTGACTTATTTGGTAACAGCTTTCAGAATTTTAATGGTAACTTATCAATTAATTTAACTATTTCGATATTAAGCATTTCGGGTTCACTGGGTTTTATTGTTGTTACTGATTTGTGGTATCGTATTCGAAACAAAACCAAAGAGCTTTCATTCACGACCAAAATTGTGAGTATAGGCTTAGTATTTCTTTTAACAGCAGGTACAATATTAGTTTATTTCTTTGAACCTTCTTTGAATGAGTCAGAACACCAAGTTCTGGATGCGTTTTTCTTAGCTATGACCTCTGTAACGACTGTTGGTTTTTCAACTGTTTCTACCGGGTCATTAAGTCTTAGCATACTTATTATTATTACCTTTTTAATGTATATAGGAGCATCTCCTTCAGGTACCGCGGGTGGAATGAAAATTACAACATTTACAGCTATCATTTCTCTTATTAAGAGCAGATTATTTGGTCAAAAAAAGATTACTTTTTTTTCGACAGAGATCCCAACTAAAAAAATATTTGTAGCCTCCTCGACATTTATTCTTTATACCAGTACAATATTTATTTTTACCCTTTTGCTTACATTCACTGAAGATTTTAGTTATCAGAACATCATTTTTGAAGTTGGATCTGCATTAGGCACCGTTGGCCTAACTACGGGTATAACTCCACAGTTATCTTCAGTTGGTAAGGTCTTTATAATCGCATTGATGTTTATAGGCCGTCTCGGTGTACTAACGTTTGGTTTTGCTCTATTAGAAAGGGATACCGCCAAAAATGAAGAAGAAGATGACCAATCTGAGAAAGAGGATATAGCCATGGATTAATAATTGATATATCAAAATTATGAAAATAAAAGCCAACTCACCCCAAGATTACATTGAACAATTGCCTGAAGAACGCCTGGCACCAATGATGAAGCTGAGACATGTCATAATTGAAAATCTACCTTCCGGTTTTCAGGAATGCATCAATTACGGAATGATAGGATATATTGTACCTAAAAGAATGTATCCCGATGGTTATCATTGCGATCCAAAACTACCTTTACCTTTCATCAATTTAGCTTCCCAAAAGAATTACATAGCCTTATACCACTCCTGTGTTTACGCCAACGAAGATCTTATGAACTGGTTTAAAGCAGAATACCCAAAACACTCTAAATATAAACTCGATATGGGAAAAAGCTGTATCCGTTTTAAGCGATTGGACGACATTCCCTACGACTTGGTTGGAGAATTATGCTCTAAAATCTCACCGGAAAAATGGATTAATATTTATGAAAAACAAATAAAAAGATAAAATGAGTAAACAGAATGATAAGGATTATTCCAATCTGGAACCTAAGGTTACCGGAGTTGGAGGTATATTTTTTTCAACTGATAATCCTAAAGAAACCAGGCAATGGTACGCCAAACATCTCGGTCTTGCAGTGAACGATTACGGATCCAGTGTAGAATTTAGAAATGCTAATAATCCGAATGAAATTAACTATTTGCAGTGGAGTCCCTTCAAGAAAGGAGATAAATATTTCGAACCTTCAAAAAGAGATTTCATGATCAATTACAGAGTTCAAAATATTGAAGGTCTGGTCAAAAAACTCAAAGCTGAAGGTGTTAGGATTTTAGATGAAATTGAAACTTTTGATTACGGTAAATTTGTCCACATCATGGATCACGAAGGCAACAAAATTGAATTATGGGAACCTCAGGATCATGTCTTTACAGCCATGGGTGGCGAAACCACAAAGTAACTATTTAAGCTGCCTGTCAAAGTAATACCGGTTTAACTCTTTGCCACTTGTAATAAATGTAAAAAAATGTAGCGCTCCTTTTTCGTATTCTGTTATAACAATATCATCATCATTCCCTAAAGCAATATGATGAACTTTATGATTATACAAGAATAATATTACGGGAACGCCTATAGGAAGAAATCTATGCTCATATCTAAAGGCGCCATTTTTCATCTTACCTTTTATGACTTTTTTATATTCATTTTTACCATCTGAGTAGGAAATGTGTAAATACCTATCATCTTTAAATTTTAAATCAACTTTACTTACATGTTCTGAATTTTCTAGTTCAAAAATTTCCGTCAGTAATTTATATTCTCCGTTTGTTCTGTAGGGATCTACAAAATACGTTCCATCCAAATAATCAGCTTGACCTTTATACAAGTATACATCGGAGTTTCCAACAGATTTACTTACGCTTTTGCATGAGAAAAAACTAACTGTCAGTAAAATCGAGATGAGAAAAATTATCTTATTACTGCAAGTTCTGGTTTTGAAGTTGTTTAAGTTCCTCGATGTAAGTTCTTTCATTTGATAGTCTGGGTATTTTATGTTGTCCTCCGAGCTTTTCATTTGATTTTAGCCATTCGTAAAACAAGTTTCTTCTGGCAATATTCAATTCCAGTAAGTTCAGAGTTGTATTGTTTGTTCGTTTAGCATCATAATCAGAATTTACTGCTCTTAAATTATTATCTAAAGAGGTTTTGAAAGCTTCAATAGATTGAGGTTCTTTTTTGAACTCTATTATCCATTCATGCGCACCTTTTTCTTTTCCTTCCATAAAAATGGGTCCTGCAGTATAATCTACAATTTCCACGCCATGTTCAATAGCGGATTTTTTTAAAGCTTCCTCCGCATTTTCAATAATCAATTCTTCTCCAAATACATTTATGTGATGCTTTGTCCTACCTGTTACTTTAATCCTATGAGGCTTTACAGAGGTAAATCTTATGGTATCTCCAATTTTATATCTCCACAAACCAGAATTTGTTGTAATCACTAAAGCATAATTCTTTCCAACTTCAACCTCATCTAGAGAAATTGCTTTTTCATCTTCATTTCCGTATTTATCCATCGGAATGAATTCAAAAAATATACCATAATTAAGCAAAAGAAGAAGGTCTTTACTATTATTTTGATCCTGAACGGCAAAGAATCCTTCAGAAGCATTGTAAATTTCATAATATTTGAAATTTTGATCAGGAATCAATTTTTCGAATTGATTGATATAAGGATCAAAACTAACACCACCGTGAAAATAAACTTCAAGGTCTGTCCAAATTTCTTTAATATTATTCTTTCCCGTTTTATCTAAAATTTCATTTAGCAGTACGAGCATCCATGATGGTACACCTGCAAGACTTGTCACATTCTGCTCTAGCGTTTCATTAATGATTGCAGGTAACTTTTTCTCCCAGTCTCCCATAAGTGACACTTGATCGCTTGGGGTGCTTGAGAAACTCGCCCATAACGGCATATTGTCTATCAGTAGAGCAGATAAATCACCAAAAGAAGTTCCATTGCTATTATATATCTCTTTACTACCTCCTAACCTTAAACCTTTTCCGGTAAATAGTTTTGAATTTTGATTATTTTTCAAATACAGGCATAGAAGATCCTTACTTGAGGCATAATGATTATCCTCCAGAGCTTCCCGGCTTAATGGAATAAATTTGCTTTTTGCATTTGTGGTCCCACTAGATTTTGCAAACATTTTAATGGGTGTAGGCCAAAATAAATTGCTTTCTCCTCGTCTAGATTTTTCAATATCCTCAAAAATATCTTCATAACTTACAATTGGTAAGCGTTCATTAAATTCTTTATAAGTTTTGATGGTTTTAAAATCATGTGTCCTTCCGTATTGAGTATCTTTGGCTTTACTGAGTAGTTCGAAGAGTAATTCATTTTGAACTTCGTTGGGGTATTTTAGAAACAATTCCATCTGATGAATTCGTTTTTTTAAAAACCACGAAGCAACATTGTGAATGATTTGGATGGGCATTAATTATAATTTTAAAAGTAAAAATATCAAAAAATATGCAATACACCGGTGTTTTAAAGAAAATGAGGACAGAGCTAGCGGAACCCGTTCAATATTACTTAATGTTTGAAAATAGCTTCATTATTTTGAATCAATGCTTGAAAAAAGAACTAAGTATTTCGTTTAAACACTTTGAATGCTTAAATTGTGGAGAGGACAAAAAGATTTTTAGACAAGGGCATTGTTATGATTGTTTCCAAAAGTCACCATCCGTTGGCGATTGGGTGATAAGACCAGAATTAAGTAAAGCTCATCTTGATGAAGAGGACAGAGATTTAGAATTTGAGAAAAAAGTTCAACTTCAACCGCATATCGTATATTTGTCCAATACCGCTAGTGTAAAAGTTGGTGTAACTCGAAAAAAACAAGTTCCTTACAGATGGATAGACCAAGGTGCACATGAAGCAATTATTTTGATGGAAACCCCAAACAGATACCTGGCTGGAATTACCGAAGTTGCATTAAAAGAACATGTTTCAGACAAAACAAAATGGCAGGCAATGCTTAAAAATGACGTTGATGATGAGGATTTAAAGCAAGTGAAGCAAAGCCTTAAAAAACATATTCCAGATGAAACGATTGAATTTTATAATGATGATGAAGAAAAAATGAACATTCAATTTCCAGTTATAGAATATCCATCAAAAGTTAAAAGTTTAAACTTAACAAAAACTAAAGACTACAAAGGAAAGCTTATCGGCCTGAAGGGACAATATTTAATATTTGAAGACAATACTGTTTTTAACGTGAGAAGCCATGAAGGATTTGTGGTTAATATCAATATAAATTAAAAAAAAAGCCTCAATTAAATTGAGGCTCCTATATTTTAAGCTTTGATGAGAATTATTTTTCGTCTAACAAAGCAAAGAATTTGTCCAGATTTGGCATAATTACAATTTGAGTTCTTCTGTTTTTTGCCATATTTTCTTTGGAATCATTGGAGACCAGTGGATCAAAACTTGAACGTGCAGCAAGAATAATTTGCTCAGATGGCACATTAAATTTATCTTCTAATCGTCTTACTATGGCCGCACTTCTTCTAGCGCTCAAATCCCAGTTATCCACAATGTAACTTTCTTTTTTTATGGTTCTGTTATCTGTGTGACCTTCTACCATAATTTCAAGCGACGGTTCAGATTTGGCAATATCTGCGATTTTTTGAAGGATGTCGTCTGCGTTACTTCCAACTCTGTAACTACTATCATTAAATAATAAGTTATCTTCAATATTTATTTTAACGTAAGTATTTGCTATGGACATATTCAATTCATCCGTATCAGCACCAATACCTTTCGAAATGTTGTAGGCAATAGCAAGGTTTAAAGAGTCTTTTAATGTCGTCGCTTCAGAAAGTTTTGACTTCGGAACTTTTGAAAGCGTCTCTCTCATAGTTTCTTTGTTCTTTTCAGATAAAACGACGTCACCCTGCGTTACTAACATTCCTTTTTTATCTTTATTTAATGAAGCAATTTTGCTATTGTATCTTGCCGCTCTGAGCTCAATTTCGCTCATTTTTGCTTCAAGCTTTTCCTTTTCTACTTGAGTTTTCTGAAGTTCACTCCTTGTAGTCTCATATTGAGATTCCATTTCTAAATATTTCTTTTTAGAAACACAACTTGATATTAGAACTGCGGTCAATGATAAAATTAAAACTTTACTATATTTCATAATTTTTTTAATTGCTAATTTATAGGATTAATAGCGATGGTATAAACGAATTTTAATAAAAAAAAGCCAAAATAAATTGGCTTTTTAGTAAAATATTTTGAATTATTTTTTAGAATTCTTTCTTGTCCTGTAATGATTGAACGTATTCGGCCTTCTTAATTTGCTGCCTTCTTTCAACAGAAGGTTTTGTGAACTCTTTTTTATCTCTCAGAGTTTGTAAAACCTGAGTATCTCTAAACTTACGCTTTAACCTTTTTAAAGCTCTATCAATTTTTTCGCCGTCTTTTACTTTTATTATCAACATATACGTTTATCTAAATTTTCGGATTGCAAATATAAGAAACTTTTTTATTTGCAAGTCAAAATCTAAAAAATAATTTGAATTGAATATACGCCTTATCTCATTGATAGTTAATGTTTGGAGAAAAAGTTGAATTTCTAACTAACAATCGTTAGTTTTGCTTAATAGTTTAATAATATGTCAAGGTTTTTTCCTTTAAAAATAAGTAATATCGATAAAGCAACGGAAGATTGTACTGTTGTGACTTTTGATGTTCCTGAAAATCTTCAAGATCAATTTGATTTTACGTCTGGTCAACATCTTATTTTAAAGAAAGATATACAAAATCAGGATGTAAGAAGATCTTACTCGCTTTGCAGTAGCCCTGTAGAAAAAAAATGGCAAGTTGCTGTAAAGCAAATCCCAGATGGAATATTTTCGACTTACATTAATAACGAGTTAAGCGAAGGTGATACACTGGAGGTTATGCCTCCTAGTGGTTTATTTGGCGTAAAGTCAAATGAAAATGCCCAGAAAAACTATATATTTTTTGCGGCTGGTAGTGGTATCACCCCTATTCTATCGATGATCAAATCCCATCTTGCACTTGAACCTCATACTAAATGTCAACTATTTTATTTGAATAAGAATGCAAAATCCATTATATTTAAAGAAGAAATTGAACAAATTAGAAATAAATATTTTGGGAGATTTGAAATATTTTACTTTCTAACGAGAGAGCAAAGGGATATTGAATTATTTAATGGTCGTTTTACACCGGAAAAAATACAACAATTATCAATGACTCTTCTTGATGTGGAAAACACAGACGAATGTTTTATTTGTGGGCCCGAAGACATGATTTTTATGATTCGCGATGAATTAACGAAATTAGGGCTTTCCAAAGAAAATATTCATTATGAACTTTTCGTGACAGGTTTATCAAAAGCTGATAAGAAAAGAGTTGAGAAAGCAAGACAAAAACGAAAAGGCAACACCGAAATAACCATATTAGATGGTGGAAAAGAATTCCACTTTGATATGAGAAAGGATGATGATAATATCCTCGATGCAGCTCTGGCGGCAGGAGCAGATTTACCATTTGCTTGTAAAGGCGGTGTTTGTAGTACTTGTAAATGTAAGGTAATCGATGGAGCAGTTGAGATGAAAGTAAATTACGCTTTAGAAAAAGAAGAGATTAACCAAAACTATGTTTTAAGCTGCCAAGCCATACCAACCTCCAAAAAAGTAATTGTAGATTTTGATGTTTAATATTAAAATGATATGAAATGAGTTCGAACGAGATTAAAAATTTGGAAAACATCTTTAATGAAAAGATAGCAAGAGATGAAAAAATTGAGCCTAAAGACTGGATGCCTGAAAAATATAGAAAAACACATATAAGACAAATATCACAACATGCGCATTCAGAAATTGTTGGCATGTTACCGGAAGGTAATTGGATAACTCGTGCACCTTCTCTACGCAGAAAAGTAGCACTATTGGCTAAAGTTCAAGATGAGGCAGGACATGGATTATATTTATATTCTGCCTGTGAAACCTTGGGCATCTCCAGAGAAGAATTATATGACCAATTGCACACTGGTAAAGCGAAGTATTCAAGTATTTTTAACTATCCTACTTTAACGTGGGCCGATATAGGTGCAATAGGATGGTTAGTAGATGGGGCTGCAATCATAAATCAGGTACCATTATGTAACACTTCATTTGGACCATATGCCAGAGCCATGGTTAGAGTATGCAAAGAAGAAAGTTTTCACCAAAGACAGGGTTATGAAATAATGATGACCTTGTGCAATGGTACAAAAGAGCAAAAAGATATGGCACAGGATGCACTTAATAGATGGTGGTGGCCTTCTTTAATGATGTTTGGTCCGACTGATGACGAATCAACTCATACAGAACAATCTATGAAATGGAAATTAAAACGCAAGACTAATGATGAATTGCGTCAACAATTTGTAGATCAAACTGTGCCACAAGCGGATATTTTAGGCTTGAAAGTCCCTGATGAGAATCTAAAATATAACAATGATACTGGCCATTATGATTTTGGCGAAATAGACTGGAGTGAATTCTGGCAAGTGGTTAAAGGACATGGAAAATGTAATAAAGAGCGTATTTCTGCCAGAAAAAATGCATGGAATAATGGAAAGTGGGTTAGAGACGCAGCATTAGCCTACGCTGATAAACAAGAATCTAGGAAAACTAAACAAGCTGTTTAAATAATTTTTAATTATTAAGTTTGAATTAAGACTAATAAACTTATAACCTTAAAAAATGAAAAAAGATTGGCCACTTTGGGAGGTATTTGTTAGAAGCAAAAATGGTTTAGAACATCGTCACTTTGGAAGCTTGCACGCTTCCGATGCAGAAATGGCTATTAAAAATGCTCGTGATGTTTACACACGAAGAAAAGAAGGTGTAAGTATTTGGGTTGTTGAATCTAAAAATATAAAAGCTTCAAATCCAGATGACAATACAGTATTGTTTGATCCTGCTGATGATAAAGCTTATCGCCATCCAACATTTTATGATTTACCCGACAACGTTGAACATATGTAATTTACACTAATGAAAAGCAAAGAATTATCACATTATATATTTGGTATTGCAGATAATGCGCTGATACTTGGACAAAGATTATCAGAATTATGTGGTCATGGGCCAACCTTAGAAACAGATATTGCTTTAACCAACATCGCCTTAGATTTATTAGGGCAAACTAGGACATACTATCAATATATTGCTAATTTATCAACCGATGGTCTTACTGAAGATGATGTCGCTTTTTTAAGAAAAGAGCGTGAATATAGAAATGTTTTACTAGTAGAACAACCAAATACAGATTTCGCTTACATTATCATCAGACAGTATTTCTTTGACGTTTTTCATTATATGTTTTTAAAAGAACTTCAAAAAAGCAAGGATGTAAGTTTGGTGGCAATTGCTAACAAAAGTATTAAAGAAGTAGGATATCATTTTCAATTTTCTGGTGATTGGGTAAAAAGACTTGGCGATGGTACGGATGAAAGTCATCAAAAAGCTCAGCAGGCACTAAATGATTTATGGGTTTTTACAGACGAATTATTCCACACCTCTGAAATTGATAAATCAATAATAGAGTCTGGTATTGGTGTAGAAACAACTTCCTTTAAAGAAAATTACTACATACAAATCTCCAATCTTCTTAAAGAAGCTACATTGGATGTTCCTGAAATACAATATTTTCAGGAAGGAGGTAAACAAGGTATCCATAGTGAACATATGGGATACATTTTAGCAGAAATGCAACATATGCAAAGGACATATCCTAATATGAAATGGTAATAAACTATCATGAACGATGCACCTGACATACATCCAGAGTTATTCCCTATTCTAAAATCTGTTCCAGATCCAGAAATACCAGTATTATCTATCATAGATCTAGGTATTGTTAGAAAAGCAGAATTAAAAAGCGATAAGGCTTTAGTCGATATTACCCCAACCTATAGCGGCTGCCCTGCTATGGATGTGATTGGTGACGACATTGAAAAAGCTTTAAAAGAAAATGGTTATGATTCTAAAATCAATCTGATTCTTGCACCTGCCTGGACAACAGACTGGATGACAGATGAAGGGAAAACTGCGCTGAAAAAATACGGCATAGCTCCGCCTACAGATTCTGTATCAGACAAAAAGGCACTTTTAGGCGAAGAGAGAATCATTGAATGTCCTCATTGCGGCTCAAGAAACACAAAACTTGTTAGCCAATTTGCTTCAACAGCCTGTAAAGCCATGTTTAAATGTGATGATTGCCTGGAAACTTTCGATTATTTTAAGTGTTTGATTTAAACATTTAAAATTTAAACTAACTTCTCTATAAAACTTATATCCAGATAAGCTAAGAGATTTATTTCTTACTAAAACTCAAAATTTCAAATAAATTTTCATCAGCTTTTAGATATTTATCTTTGGCTGTTTCTTTGAACCATGCTTTTGAAACTAGATCGTTGTTATTTAATCTCGCATCTTTCCATTCATTTATACCATCAATTTCTAATTCCTGCAAATTTTCATTTATAAAACAAAGCACTTTTACATTTTTAGAATATACGAAGGTAAACAAATTCAGTAACCAGTTTTCCCATACTTCACTATCTGAAGAGGTGATACCCTTAATTGGACTTGACTCTGCTATCATAACAGGTTTTTGATGCAGTTTTGCAAATTCTAAAACATCATTACAGTACATTCCAAAATCAGAATTGTAGGCATGTCCAAATACTGATATTGCCACCCAATCAACATAATCATCACCCGAATACCATTTTGACAGACTATAATCTTTGTAAGGATTTGAAGCATAAGAATGTCAAACGTATGCTACATTTTCTACCTTTTTTTGTTTAAAATAATCAACAATCTACGTGTAGGCTTTTAAATAATCATATGGGTTGAGCTCATTGTGAATGCCATCAAATTTATATCCTATTCTTAGATAAATAGGCCTGTTGACAGATTTTAGCCATTTAGCATATTTTTTAAGTACGTCATCGTATTGACCATCATATACCTTATTGACAATATCCCACTTACCCACCATCCACATGGCACTATGAATCACTGCATTTGGAAATTGATCAACAATCATTTGGTGATTTTGTGAACTTCCTGTCTCGTTTTTATGAGTTTCTTCTATTCCTCTAAATTCTGTCACACCCCAATAAGCAGACCAACCCGCCGGCGGTTTGGAATTGAGAAAAACCTCATTATATTCTATTACCCTCTCTGTGGTCTGTCCCATGATTAACAAAGTCTTTCCTTTCGGTGGAACAAATTTTGTCTGCTTGAATTTATATACAAAATTTGAATCAACTTCTGTTTTAATTTTTGAAGTCATATCAGAAATTACTTTTTCATTTAAATCACTTGAAGGAGATTGCGCACGTAGGTTGAGCGAAAAAACAATAACACCAAAAACAAGCCTTATAAGATTGAATTTGAAAAGGATCATTTCAATGCCTTTTCAATATCTGGCTTAAAATAATTTGGCCCTTTTAAAACTTTGCCGTCTTCCCTGTAAATTGGTTTTCCATCTTCTCCAAGCTTACTCATATTACTTCTTTGGATTTCATCAAAAACTGATTCAATCTTATCTTGCATTCCATGCTCTATCATTGTCCCACACAAGATATATAGCATATCACCAAGCGCGTCTGCAACTTCAATCAAATCATTATTATTTGCAGCTTCAAGATATTCCTCATTCTCCTCCCTCATAAGTTTATACCTCAAAAGATTTTTTTCCTTAGAAAGACTAGCAATGGGTTGGTCTTTTATTCCTAATCCAAAAGCTTTATGAAACGCTTCTACCGCTTTAATAGGTTTTTCTATCATATTTGTCTATTTAATTTAATCGTTAAAAATTTTACTGATCACTTCAAGGTAATCTTGACGGTTTTCAACAAAATCTAATTCAGACACGTCAATTATTTTAGTTTTAAAACGTCTCTCTGCATTAATAAAATCAATATAGCCTTGATTTATTTTATCCAAATAATTAGCCTCTATATTTTGTTCGTAGTCGCGCCCTCTTTTTCTTATGTTCGTTAATAATCTTTCAGTATTTTGATAAAAATAAACATACAAGTCTGGTTTAGGTAGATCTCTATAAATAATATTGAATACCTTCTTATACAATTCAAACTCTTGATCCTGAAGTGTTACTTTCGCAAAAATCAGACTCTTGTACAGGTCGTAATCAGCGATACTAAATTGGCTAAACAAATCTAATTGAGAAATATCATCTACCAATTGTTGGTGTCTATCTGCCAAAAAAGACATCTCAGTTGGAAAAGCATATCGTTTTGGGTCTTCATAGAATTTAGGTAGAAATGGATTGTCCTTAAATCGTTCCAAGATTAATTTAAAATTCAAATCCTCAGAAAGCATTTTAGCAAAAGTTGTTTTCCCGACACCTATATTGCCTTCAATGCACAGGTAATTAATCGATGAGATTTCTATGGGTCTTGGCTCAAGCGTCTGATTAATACGTTTGATATTGTTATCAGCTTCTAGGTGTTTTCTTAAATCAATGATACTTTCATTTTTAACAGGATGTAAGAATTGTGGAGCAATATCACACAATGGAAATAAAACAAAGTCTCTATGGTGCAATTCTGGGTGAGGAATGGTGAGGTCTTTTGAGTTAATAACCTCATCTTCATAAAATAGAATATCAAGATCGATTACACGGTTTGCGTATCCTTCTGATTGATTTCTGGATCTACCCATTTCTGTTTCTATTTCCAAAAGTGATTTTAAAACGTGTTCCGCTTCCAGTCGTGTTCTTACTTCTATACAGGCGTTATAAAAGTTATTTCCCTCAAACCCTTTAGCTGGAGTTTCATAGACTTTAGAAACCCTTACAACGTCACCTACCTTTTCATATATTTTAGTAATAGAGTTTTCTAAATTCTTGTGCTTTTGTCCTAAATTGCTTCCCAGAGCGACGTAGATTGTTTTGAGTGTATTCAATATCTTAAGAAAATTTTACATTTTGATTTACCTTAATTTTTGCCAATTACAAGTCATACAAAACTACAAACCTTTAGTTTTGTCCGCAAGGAATTTATGAGAGACCATCTAAATGTCTACTGATCTAAAAAAACGTGCTTTTTTCATTTATATGATTTTAGCAGCTTTGTTTATCGCTTCGCTTGTAGCTTCAAATTTAATTTTCAAAAAATTTTTTTATTGGGATTTTTTTGGTCTATACACGTTTGAAATTTCAGTAGGAATTTTACCTTATCCTATAACTTTTTTGATAACTGATTCTATCAGTGAAATTTATGGAAAAAAGAGAGCAAATCAAGTCGTTACTGTAGGTATATTTGCCTCATTATTTACACTTTTAATAATTTTAGTTTCAGATGCAGTACCAGCTATAGATAATTCACCGATAGGAAATGAAGTGTTTAGCACCGTTTTTGGATCGACTGGGATTGCCGTATCTGCATCCATGATTGCTTATCTATTGGCACAGTACATTGATATTTCTATATATCACTTTTGGAAAAAGCTTACCAAAGGCAAACATTTGTGGCTAAGAAATAATTTCTCAACATTTAGTTCTCAATTCGTAGACACGCTAGCTGTTATAGGTTTATTGAGTATTTTTGGTGAGTTACCTTGGGATAAATTCTGGGTACTCGTTCTATCTGGATTTCTATTTAAAGTCATAGTGGCCATCATTGACACTCCTCTTCTCTATATCATCGTTTATGGATTTAGGTCTTACTTTAATTTAAAACAAGGGGAAGAGATTGATTTTCTAAAATGATATTTCGCCTTTTATCACAGCAAATAATCCACTCCATATTTATTACTATAATTAAAACAAGAAAAAATAGTAGTCTCTAAAAATCCTAATAGCGCATGTTTATGATGTGTTTAAATATTATTTTAAATAAAAAAGCCTCAACTTTCGCTGAGGCTTTACTTATCTAATAAAATTTAGGTTATTTACCTTCATTCATTTTATCCTTTAAAGCTTGTAGTTGAGCGTTGGCATCACCTAAAGTTGTCTTTTTATCGTCTTTAGCTTTTGCTTTTGCTTGTTTTACAATCTTTTCTTCCTCTTCTTTGTGAATTGAAGTGTGAGAAGCTACAACTCTTTTGAATTCTTTATTGAATTCAATAATAATAAATTCGGTCTCTTCACCTTTTTTAAGTTTTGAACCATCTTCTTTTTCTAGGTGACGATTAGGAACAAATGCTGTCACATCTTCATTAAATTTGATGGTCGCCCCTTTATCAACAATTTCACTTAATTCTGCCGTATGTTTAGTTCCTACAGCAAATTCTTTAGAGTACTTATCCCAAGGATTGGTTTTAGTTTGCTTATGGCCTAAACTTAATTTTCTAGCCTCAACATCTAATTCTAAAACAACAACCTCTAATTCATCACCAACTTTACAGAACTCAGATGGATGTTTTATTTTTTCAGTCCATGAAAGGTCTGAAATGTAAATTAAGCCATCAATACCTTCTTCAAGTTCAACAAAAACTCCAAAATTTGTAAAGTTTCTTACTGTTCCCTTGTGTTCTGAACCAACTGGGTATTTAGAGGTAATATCAGTCCATGGATCAGGAGTCATTTGCTTAATACCAAGTGACATCTTTCTTTCCTCACGGTCTATCGATAAAATTTTAGCTTCAACTTCATCACCAACTTTTACGAAATCCTGAGCTGATCTTAAGTGAGTACTCCATGACATTTCTGAAACGTGAATCAAACCTTCAACACCGTCTTCTACCTCAACAAATGCACCGTAATCTGCAAGAACAGTAACAGTACCTTTCACAGTATCTCCAGGTTTTAAGTTTTCATCAAGTGCTTCCCAAGGATGTTTACTTAATTGTTTTAATCCAAGTTGAATTCTTGTTTTATCTTCATCAAAGTCTAGAATTACAACATTTAATTTTTGATCTAATTCTAAAACTTCATTTGGATGATTTATTCTTGACCAAGAAAGATCAGTGATGTGAATTAATCCATCAACTCCTCCCAAGTCTACAAATACACCATATGAAGTGATATTCTTAACAACACCTTCTAGTACTTGACCTTTTTCTAACTGACCAATAATTTCTTTCTTCTGCTCCTCAATATCAGCCTCGATAAGAGCTTTATGAGAAACTACAATGTTTTTAAATTCGTGGTTGATTTTTACCACTTTAAACTCCATTGTTTTACCAACGTAAGCGTCATAATCTCTAATTGGCTTAACATCTATCTGAGATCCTGGTAAGAATGCTTCAATACCAAATACATCAACGATCATACCGCCTTTGGTTCTACATTTTACCAAACCATTTACAATCGTACCATCATCATGTGCTTTATTCACACGTTCCCAAGCCTTGATTACTCTAGCTTTTCTGTGAGATAGAATAAGTTGACCTTCAGAATCTTCTCTTACGTCTATTAAAACATCTACGAGATCACCTTCTTTTAAGTCTGGATTATATCTAAATTCATTTAAAGATATAACACCTTCACTTTTAGCATTGATATCGATAATGGCGTCGGTTTCGGTAATATTGATAACCGTACCTTGAACCACATCATTATCAAGAGTTTCTACAAAATTTTCTTCAACAAGCTGCTCGAAAGTTTGCAATTTTTCATCATCGACTTCTTCGATACCTTCTTCGTATCTGTGCCAGTCAAAGTTTTCTAAAAATTCTTTTGGATCTTGTTTAGCAGGAGCTTCTTTTGCTTCTTGCTTTTCTACAGTAGCTTCTGTTGTAGGCTCAGCTACTTGATTTTCTACTTCTTGAGCTGTATTTTGCTCTTCGTTTTTTGTTTCTTCAGCCATTGCTGATTTAAATTTGTATCCTGTCTGCTGTGGAATTTATGCTTTCAAACAAGAGTATTAATAATAAACTTTTACGTCCCTTAAAGATTCCACATGCTCTAAAAGGGTTGCAAAATTACAATTTATTTTATTATTAATAACTTATAAGCGGAAATAATGTAAAAGTCAGTTGATTAGGTTATGCTTTTTAGCTCTAATCATCGTCTTCGTCCTCCTCCAAATCATCATCTGTATCTCTTTTTTCGATATCTACGATTGATTCGTTAAAGTCATCATCTTCATAATCATCTTCATCAAAATCTGCCATAGTAACTTCAAGCTTAGTGCTAATTTTTACTAAGTAAACTGTATCTTCGGTTTTAACTTCAACGGCTTCTATAGATTCGTTTTTTGTATTTTTGAATTTTATGATATGCTTGTCATCATAACCGTCTGGATATTTTTCTACTAGAAGTGATAATATTTCTGGGGTTAACTTTTTATAGTCGACGATTATACGTTTCATGTAAGTTAGTTTTTAAACAAACTTAATGAAAGCTTTCAAATTTCAAAACTATTTGTCAGTAATTTTATAAGCTTTTTGAATTGTTAACAAACTGTCACAATTTTTTACATAAATAGCAAATGTCTGCTTTTCAAAATCTCTTTCTACCTGATAGAAATTACAGGGTTTTTGACGTTGATTGCTTTCAGAAAAGTTTACATCTCCTTCATTCAAAAACATCTCAACGTCACTTGTGTCAATATTTTGATTTTCAAAGAATTGTAAAGCAGGATCTTCAAATACTCTCTTTTTAGTTTTTAGGGTTTTTAGTACTCTGTCGTTGGGTAGGTAGTCGAAAGTGACATCTTTTTTACCAAAAATAATTTTTACAAATATTATCCCAACAATTAGCCCGATAGCAAAATAAACTAACCTCTTCTTTAAACTCATAAATTAAAATATCAATAGATTAGGGTCTCTAAAAGGCAAATCAAACCAATCGGCGACAGATTTACTAGTCAAAACTCCGTGATATAAATAAAGTCCATTTCTTAGGCCTACGTCAAATCTTAGAATATTTTCAAGGCCTCCTCTATCACCGATATCAAGTAGATATGGTGTAAACATATTGCTAATTGAAACTGAGGATGTTCTGGCATATCTTGATGGAATATTAGGCACGCAGTAGTGAATTACATCATGTTTAATTACAATTGGATCTTCATGTGAAGTTATTTCTGAAGTTTCCACACATCCGCCCATATCTATACTCACATCTATTATAACAGCTCCTTTTTTCATTTGTTTCACCATGTGTTCAGTAACGATAACTGGAGCTCGGTTCAAGCCTCTTACAGCACCTATTACGACATCTGCACGTCTGAGGGCTTTGATAAGATTTTTTGGTTGAAGCGAGCTTGTAGAAATTTGCTGATTTAAGTTGATTTGTATCTGACGTAATTTTGTCAATGAACTATCAAAAACTTTCACATTTGCGCCTAAACCGAGCGTCGCTCTTGCCGCAAATTCTCCAACAGTTCCAGCACCTAATATAACGACTTCAGTCGGAGGCACACCGCTAGTATTGCCAAACATTAAACCATTTCCATATTTTGAACTCGAGAGTATTTCTGAGGCAATCAGAATTGAAGATGTGCCTGCTATTTCACTTAATGCACGTACTGCTGGCATTCCTCCATGCTCATCTTTTATAAATTCGAACGCTACCGCTGTTATCCTTTTTTCTGCCAGCTTCTGGAAAAATTCCTTTTTCCTCATTTTCAGCTGCAATGCAGAAATTAAAACTGAATGTGCGTTCAGCATTTCAATTTCTTTAAAACTTGGAGGAGATACTTTTAGGACTGTTGGACAAGCAAATATTTTTTCTCTATCGCTAACAATAATTCCTCCAGCTTCACTGTAGTCTCTATCATCAAATCCGGCATGAATACCAGCTTTTGTCTCTACGTAAACCTCGTGCCCGTTAGCAGTGAGTGCATTTACTGAGTCTGGCGTAAGACATATCCTTTTCTCATCGTCTGATGTTTCTCTTGGCATACCTATTATCAAGGCACTTTTACTCTTAACTACTTCCAGCATTTCTTCCTGAGGCAGAAGTTCCTGCTTAGAAAAAGGAGATTGAGATTGTTCCATAAATTTTATAAAAAAACAAAAATAACAAAAGAAAGCTTCTTGATATGATAATATGATTGTTTGACACTAAGAAATTAATCTTAAGAATTTCAAAATTAATATATTGCGATATTCTAAAACCACACCAAGAATAATATATGAGCAAGGATTTGTTTCATTTTGAAATATCTGAAAGGAAGATTCTTCTAAGGGTTTTAGATGTTATCATGTTGATTTCAAGTGTATTAATACTCAATACTTTTTTTGAAAAAAATTATATCTATATATCAGATTATATTTTTTTATGGCTAGTTGTATATATTTTGTATTATTTATTTTTCGGCGCAGTTTTCGAGCTTTATGTCCTTAAAAAAGCTGAGTCAAGATTTATCGTTTTTAAAAATTTAATTTTAAGTCTAACAGTTACAACCCTTTTATATCTTCTCACCCCTTACATCACCCCAACTTTACCACAGAATAGGATAAGTATTTTATATTTATTTTCATCAAACCTAACACTATTAACTTTATGGAGGTTTTCGTACATCACGTTTATCGATGCCCCGAGATTTTATAAAAGGGTAATTTTTGTAGGAGAAAATTACGATGTAGAGGATTTAATAGAAGGCATTCATAAATACGATAAGAACTTTCATGTGATTGGATATTTGGATACAAAAGAAAATAAAAGTCTTAAGAAAAATAAAGTTAAATCGTATACCATTGACAACATAAATGAGGTATTCAATAAAAATTATATAGGAGAAATCATAGTTGCCAACTCTTATGATGGCGTAAGTACTGAAATATTCAATCTTTTAGCACCACAATTAAATAAAGGGATTCCTATAAAACCCTATTACAAAGTTTATGAAGAGGTCTCAAAAAAAATTCTTTTAAAAGATGTAGCATCAGACTTTTACGTTTACTTCCCTTTTAGCAGAAGTAATCAAAATAAACTATATAATTTTTTCAATAGGACGTTGGACATTCTTGTGAGTCTTATTGGAATTGTTGTTATGATTATCATTATTCCAATAATTTTAATCACAAATAAATTTTTGAATAAGGGCAAATTATTTTACAGACAAAAAAGAGTAGGGCGATTTAATGAATTATTTACCATCATAAAATTTAGAACTATGGTGAAAGATGCTGAAAGAAATGGAGCAATCTGGGCAGAGAAAAACGATTATAGGATAACTAAATTCGGTAAAATACTTAGAAGGACAAGAATTGACGAATTACCGCAGTTTATAAATATCCTAAAAGGAGAAATGAGCCTTATAGGACCTAGACCAGAAAGGCCAGAATTTATACATAAACTAAAAAAGAATATTCCATTTTATGAAACCAGGCAAATTATAAAACCAGGATTGACTGGTTGGGCACAAGTAAACGCTAAATATTCGACATCTGAAGACGAAACTTTAGAAAAGCTGCAGTTTGATCTTTATTACATAAAAGAAAGAAGTGTGTATCTTGATTTTAGGATCTTGGTTAAAACAATTTCCACGATCATATTTTTGAGAGGTCAATAAAAAATCTAGCCTTGATATCCATATCCTTTTAATTTTTTCTCGCTACTTCTCCAGTTTTTATCAACCTTTACATACAAGTCCAGAAATATTTTCTTCTGAAAAAATTTTTCTAAATCCTTTCTTGCCTCTGTCCCTACCCTATTGAGCGCTTTTCCCTGATGACCAATTATGATTCCTTTTTGCGTTTTTCTTTCAACAATTATATTTGTGTTTATGTTAATGATGTGATCTAATTCCTCAAAAGCTTCTGTCTGCACTTCTACGCTGTAGGGAATTTCTTTTTTATAGTGCATCAAAATCTTTTCTCTAACCACTTCATTTACAAAAAATCTTTCTGGTTTATCTGTTAAGCTATCTTTTGGGTAAAACGCTGGTGAATATGGCAACTCCTCGAGAATTTGAGTAAACACTTCTTCAACACCAAAGTTATTTAGCGCAGAAATGGCATATACTTTTGCATTTGGTAATTTTTTTGACCAGGATTCTACTGTATGCGAAACCACTTCCTCATTACTCTTATCAATCTTATTGATTAAAATTAAGACCGGAATTTGTGACTTCGAAACCTGATTAAAAATATCTTCATTTTTAGGTTCTTTTTCACCACTCTCGACCATATACAAAATTACATCTGCATCATCTACAGCAGAATGTACAAATTTCATCATGGCATTCTGAAGTTCATAAGCTGGCTTGATGATTCCAGGTGTGTCACTAAAAACGGCTTGAAAATTTTCCCCATTTACAATCCCCAGTATTCTATGTCTAGTGGTTTGCGCTTTCGAAGTAATTATGGAAAGACGTTCGCCCACCAAAGCATTCATTAATGTAGATTTGCCAACATTTGGATTTCCGATTATGTTTACAAATCCAGCCTTATGCTTTAAATCTTTAAGATTGTGGTCCATAAATTTTTTCGAATAAATCTTTATAAATAGCTTTGATTTCTCTACGCTTAAGCTTCATTGTTGGTGTTAAGTGCCCTTCATCTATACTCCATTCATCAGCGGTGAGTTCGAATTTTTTAACTTTTTCCCACTTACCAAAGCTTTGATTGTGTTCATCTATTTCCAACTGATATCTATCTATTACCACTTGTTTAGAAATGAGATCTTTTCTGTCTTTAAAAGAAACATCATGTCTGCTCGCCCATTCCTCTAAAAATTCAAAATTTGGTTGTACGAATGCAGCCGGCATTTTCTGACCTTCTCCAATCACCATAATTTGCTCTACAAATCGAGATTGTTTCATTTTATTTTCAATAAGTTGTGGAGCTACATATTTGCCTCCAGAAGTTTTGAACATCTCTTTCTTACGGTCTGTAATCTTTAAAAAGCCATCCGAATCAATTTCTCCTATATCGCCGGTATGAAAATACCCATTATTCAATACTTCATCTGTTTTTTCTTTATCTTTATAGTAACCCATCATTACCTGTGGACCTTTGACTAGTATCTCACCATCGTCCGCAATCTTAACTTCTGTATCTGGTATAGGTTTTCCAACTGTTCCAATTTTAAAGCCATTGTTTCTTTCATCATTAACAGTAACAACCGGAGAGGTTTCTGTTAATCCATAACCTTCCATAACCTTAATATCTGCTGCATTAAACACTCTAGCTAATCTTGGTTGTAGGGCTGCACTACCAGAGGCTATAACTTTTAAATTACCACCTAGTGCTTCCTGCCATTTGCTAAAAATCAATTTTCTGGCAAGTCCAAGTCTCTTTTCGTACCACCAACCATTTTCTCCATAAGGCATAAACCTCAGTCCAAGATTGACTGCCCAGAAGAAAAGACCTTTTTTAATTCCTGATAAATCTGCTCCTTTTGCAATAATTTTGTCGTAAACTTTTTCTAAAAGTCTTGGTACGGCAGACATTACTTCTGGTTTTACCTCATTAAGATTATCACTAATAGTCTCTAAAGATTCTGCAAAGTATATACTCACACCACAATACTGATACATGTACTGTAGCATTCTTTCATAGATATGGCAAACTGGCAAAAAGCTTAGGGCTTTAGCTTGACCAAGATCAAGAGGCAAACGTGTAGAACTATTAATGGCATTACTAGTTATATTTTTGTGTGATAACATGACACCTTTTGGTCTGCCCGTTGTACCAGAAGTATAAATTAGAGTTGCTAAATCGTTTTCGTCTACGGCATCCATTCTTTTTTGAACCTCTTCTTGTAAAGACTCATCAGTACCAAGTTCTAATACCTCATTCCAGCTTTTAGCCCCTTTGATATCAACAAATGTATAAACCTCTTTTAATGATTTTACCTGATCTTTAATGGACATAACCTTGTCGTAAACTTCCTGATCTGACACAAAGCAAAAGATAGATTCACTATGGTTTAACACATAAGCATAATCTTCTTCTGAAATTGTAGGATAAATTGGAACATCCTGAGCACCGGTTTGCATCACCGCAATATCAGTCACATTCCACTCTGTTCTATTGTTCGTTGAAATTATAGCTATTTTGTCATTTGGTTTTACACCCAATTTAATTAAACCACGACTTAAAGCATTTGCTTTTTCTATATATTCTTTTGTAGATAAAGACTTCCATTTACCATCATATTTTGTGACTAATGCGTGATTTAAATTATACTTTTCAAGCTGATAATAGGGGAAATCAAATAGGCGCTTAACGGATTCCATCATTTAAAAATGTTTAATTACAGTACGCAAAATATCAATTTAATTAATATTAAACTAATTTTTAATTAACATTTCTAAGAATATCTTTGTTTTGCATTTTTAACTTTTTAAATCCTTAGGTGTCCTTATTTCGACCATTTTTTAACTAATTGATGAATTATAAAATTTACATTTTCTTATTACTATTATCTTTATGTGCAAAACATTCAATAGCACAGAATCTTATTAATAAAACCTATTCAATTTTAAAAATTCATGCTGATGTAAAAATTGATGGAAGACTGAATGAAAAGATATGGGATACCATACCAATTGCGACTGGCTTTACTCAATTTGAACCCATAAGAAATTTAAAAGCGACTCCAGAACGAAAAACGGAGGTCATGTTATTTTACAATGACATCGGAATTTATCTTGCAGCAAAATTGTATGATGATCCCGACTTGGTCATGAAACAAATCACACAAAGAGACGGTTTTGGACAAACCGATTTTTTCAGGCTTGTTTTAAATCCAAACAACGATGCACAGAATGATACAGAATTTATAGTTTTTAGTTCTGGTGCTCAGGCAGATGCAATCTCTACGCCTAGCTTAGGGAGAGATTTAGGGTGGAATGATGTCTGGAAAAGCGCTGTAAAACATACCTCTGAAGGATGGCAGCTGGAAATGATGATTCCTTACAGGAGTTTAAGATTTCCACAAACTGATATTCAAACCTGGGGCATTCAATTTAGACGATTTTTTAGACGAGAGCGATCTGAATATGCCTGGAATACCATAGATCCCACGAAGGGATATTCAGGGATCTACCATGGTCAATTAGTTGGTATTAAAAATTT